>ERZ842401.47-NODE-47-length-143971-cov-16.346230_pt1 | contig 143971 bp, 127 predicted proteins | sample MGYA00521270_ERZ842401 | MGnify/ENA primary metagenome ERZ842401 (study PRJEB31892, sample SAMEA3878208) | bioreactor metagenome | biome: Moose rumen | place: Sweden | collected 2011-10 | study: EMG produced TPA metagenomics assembly of the PRJEB12797 data set... | reverse complement strand
TGTTAATATCAGCGTTCTTCGGAATGTCAACAAAGGCTTGCGAAATTATAATAGGTCAACGTTATCGAGAGCACTACAAAGAATCAATGAACGAGTACGTATGTGATAGATCGTTCGTCCTGAAAAACGCATTCGGCTGGAAAAGAGGCGCGGTTGTTCTGGCGGTGTTCTGCTTTGTGTTTGGGCCTTGGACCTGCTGCGTACAGACTGAAGCCGTTACAAGTTCAATGTCAGAAGCGTTTGGAGTTCCTAGTATTATTTCCGTCGTCGTGATTGGCTTAACATGCCTAGTAACAATTTGGGGTGGACTGAAGAGAATCTCTAACGTTATGTCAATGGCTGTACCAGTTATGGCGGTGTTGTATATTCTTATGGGCTTGGGCGTGATAATTCTAAACTGGCGTTCTATTCCTGAAGTCATAGCGTTGATATTCAAGAGTGCATTTACTCCGGCGTCGGCTGTAGGAGGATTTGCGGGCGCAACAGTTCGTGATGCCATTCAATACGGAGTCGCGAGGGGAATTTATTCGAACGATGCTGGCACAGGTTACGGAATGATCGCACATGCTCCGGCAAAGACTGATCACCCTGTAAGACAATCGCTTTGGGGTTGGGGAGAAGTCTTCCTTGACACGTTTATTATTTGCACGATAACGGCTTTCACGATTATCATAACGGGCTCTTACTACACGAGCGAGGCAACCTCAGGAGCTCTAACGACGATCGCATTTACTACGGCTTATGGCTCAATCGGTGGACAACTTACGGCTATAGCTATTGCTGTTTTTGCTTGGACAACGATTATAGGAATGTATTACACTTGCGAAAAATCCGTGAATTATGCGTTCGGCGATACGGAAGCTAATAGAAAGATGATGCCAATTTACATGATCTATTACATGATTCCTTGCGTGCTGTTCTATAACATTGAGGCTGATGCTTTGTGGGCATTTACCGACGTGTTATCGGCTGTGTATGTGCTGATTACGATATTCATCATTGCGGCCAAGCACAGAGAAATTTTCAAGTTGTTCAACGATTTTTGGGAACGTTATCTTCCTGCTAAAGAGCGCGGCAAAAATCCTGAATATGTTACGTTTGATTGCAGACTCGATCCTGATAACCCAATTAAAGCATAAAATAAAATCCCTGGGACTCGTTCATGAATCCTAGGGAATAATTTTTCTCGCCTAATAGTTCTTGATGTTGTCGTTCGTGTCCATAATCACAACGCAGTTCTCCCGAACAAGAGTCAAAACTTCACGCATGTATTTCTCTGGAATTGCTACACAACCCGCCGTAAATTTGTTCTTCGTCTGACAATGAAGGAATATTGCGCTACCTGCTCCGGGGACTCCGTCAAAGTTATAGCTGATGTTCAGGCAATATTTATAGGCTTGCTTGTAATCTATTATGTGTTCGCTGTCTTTCTTGTTGAAATCGTCGTAATCGCGCGTTGAGACAAATTGATTGTAACGTTCTGAACTTGAATCGCCGACCCAATAATGCGTATCATCAACTTGAGTGTAACCCATTGGGCAACCAGGATCTTTATTGATTCCGAATGCCTTTGTGAAAGTGAAAACGCCGCGTGGAGTTAACATGTCGCCCTCTTGAGTCTTTCCCCAACCCTTTTTACCTATGTAAGCAGGACAAGAGATTACTTCTTCCCAGTTTCCTTCGTCGTCCTTAACATGAAACGAGAAATTAGCGTTTGTCCCAACAGTTCCACGAACCAATGCAACCTGCTTAGCGTCTTGAACCTCGTACAATTCTCCTACCCATTTCGGAGAAGGCTTAGTCTTTCCTTCAGCAAGAACAGGCAGCAGAAACATTAACACACATGCACATAAAATTTTTGTCCTCATCACAATAAACCTACCTTTTCACAAATTTTTGATAGCGTACAGATTTTACACTTTGGATTTCTTGAATGACAAATAGCTCGGCCATGATCAATTATATTTACGTGACCTCCTAAGCAACGTTCAACAGGTACAACACTCTCATACATCAACGAGATTTCTTCGGGCGTAAATTTTTCCGGTGCAACTCCAACACGCTTTGAGACTCTCGTAACATGTGTATCAACTGGAAACGCTTTCAGCTTCAAATCGAACAACAACACGCAAGCAACAGTTTTAGCTCCAACTCCTGGCAATGCTCGCAAGTAATCCGCAATATATTCAGGTTCATGCAACGCTAATTTCTTGATTGAGTATTCGCCGAAGTCATTGTGAATTTGATTCAGTATGTGAATTATCCTTGCTGCTTTTGTGTGAGCAAGTCCTGCCGTCTTGATTGCTGCTTCGAGTTTTTCCGGGCCTGCATTGATTACGTCCTGCCATGCTGGATATAAGGCTTTGAGATTTGAGAAAGCTGCGTCGCGGTTTTTGTCGTTAGTGTTCTGCGAAAGTATCGTTAAGATTAACCCGTCCAGCGGTTCTGGGTGTCCTAGTTCCGGAGGGCGGGCTTCATTGTGATACACTGCTTCAAGTTCATTGAGCATTAGGAATATTTTGCGGTTTTGCATTCTTCTTACGTCTTTTGCGTGGGGTTGAGCCAAATTTTTTCTCGAGTCTCATTCCGTCGCTTAACATTTTCTTGAGTCTCTCTCTCACTAATCCATGCACGGAGCCTTTTGTATATGAGCCGTCCTTACGTTGCTTGCCAGCGTTGACTCCGGTTAAAAGCTCTATTCCTTCATCAATGTTATTAACCGTCCAGATAGAGAACTTGCCATCTTTTACAGCTTGAATAACTTCAGAGTTCAGCATCAAGTGCCGCGCATTCGATTGTGGAATCATTACGCCTTGATCGCCAGTTAAGCCGGAGATTTTGCAGTACTCGTAAAAGCCCTCGATCTTCTCGTTCACTCCTCCGATTGGCTGCACAGTCCCGAATTGATCCACAGAGCCTGTTACGGCGATACCCTGTTTCAAAGGCAAACCCGACAAAGCCGAGAGAATACAATATAATTCCGTTGAAGACGCGCTATCCCCCTCAATGCCCGAATAATTTTGCTCAAACGTTATGTGAGCGCTTAAACTCAATGGCATATCCTGCGCATATTTACGACCTAGATAACTCGATAAGATCATCAAGCCTTTGTTGTGTATTGGCCCGGTCATTTTCACTTCACGCTCGATATTTACGACTCCTTCTTGGCCCATGAAAACGTTAGCTGTGATTCTGGAAGGGTGCCCGAAACGGTAATCGTTGAGATCAATCACACTCAAGCCGTTAATTTGTCCTACAGCCTCGCCCTTAGTGTCTATGTGAATTATTCCGTCCTTGAAAGCTCGTGCTAGTTTTTCCTGATACAAGCCTGAACGATAATTTCTGTGCTCAATCGCTTTGATAACGTTATCGCGGGTTACTACTCCGGATTTTTTGCCTGCAACTTCTGACCAAGCGTTTGACTCGGTTAATAATTCGCGCAGCTTTCCAACTTCAACCGACAATAAATTTTGATCCTCGGCTTCACGTCCTGACCACTCTATGATTTCTGATAAGGCAGAAGCGTCAAAGGGCTTGAGATTCTCGCGCTTGATAAATTCTGCGATATAGCGTGCCATTTTTCGTTCGTTATCGGCTGTTCGTGGCATATCTATATCAAAAGTTGCTTTGATCTTGAAAATTTTGCTGAACTCGGGATCATAATATTGAAGTAGTTCGTAAATATAAGGCGACCCTGTCATGATTATCTTGAGATTCATTTTTATGGGAGTTGGACGCAATGATGAAAGTGGTAAAGCTCCATACTGCTCGCCAAGATTCTCTATAGCTGCTTCACCAGTTCGCATTAAACGTTTGATAGCTTCCCACGACATGAAATTCATCAAAACTTTTTCCGCGTCAATGACAAGAAAACCTCCGTTAGCCTTGTGAAAAGCTCCGGCCAAGATCCTTCTGAAGTCCGTGTACAAATATCCTTGATGGCTCTCGTATTCAACGCGCCCGGATAAGTTATAGTAAGTTGGATTAGTTTCCCAAATAACTGGCGCACCTTTGCTTGGGTCATTGCTCACAAAGAGATTAGCCTTGTAACGTGTGAAATCTACCTCGGAATTTTCTTCCCTGGCTGCCGTGATAAACGCCCCGAAGTTTTCGATAACGTCGTCGGACATTTTTGTGAACCATGCTAATAATTTCTCGTTGCCCTTATAGTTTTCGCTAATGTCATTGAAACAAGGCGTTATAGCGTTGCGACAAATTTCAGAGTCAAGTTTTGCTAGCGTCTCTCGTAAATCTTTTTCCATGTCACGAATTTTCCTCATGCCTGATAAAGTTCGTTGCGAGATTTTATCGTTCATGGCCTGATAACGTTTCTGCTTTTCTGCGTCGAGAGCTTCATACTCTTCTGGTTTCAATTCGCGTTCAATTTCCTTGCCTTCTTCGTCCTTATCCTTAACTAAAGGCACGTTTATAAATCCCTGCGGAGTACGTTTCAACGAAAAATGCTGTTTTGCGGCTTGAGCTTTTAGCTTGTCCATAATAGCATTGGCACTTTCCTGAAACAGTTTAATTTGTCCTGCCTTTGCGTCTTCATATTGGCTTTGTTCAAAAGCTTTGCTTATGTTGTTTTTAAGGTCGGTCAAGAGTTCTTCAAGCTCATCGGCTAATTTTTTCCCTTTGCCTGCCGGAACAGATACAGCCATAGGTTCTTCGGGCTTGTCGAAATTGTAAAGATACAGCCAATCGTCTGGAGCGGGTAAATGTTCAGCTTGTGCTCGCAATTTTTCCAGTGCGTAACTAGTTCTTCCGTTATCAGGTTGACCAGTAATGAAAATGTTATAGCCACGACCATTCACAGCTAAGCCGAAATCTATAGCTTCAACTGCACGAGCTTGGCCGATTAATGGTTCAGGGTTACGAGATTTTGATATGGTTATATCGTCAGTAGTGTTTAACTTCCAACTTTCAACGGGTTTAATCTTGCGTAATTTTTCTGGTGTTAATCTCTGTGAAATTTTCAACGTCAATATATTTTTCTCCTGTTAATTAATTATTCTGCTAGACATTTATTTGCTGCTAACGTCTCTATAACTTCAGAGTCTTCTGTACTTGTTAATAAACTCCTCATATGTTGATACTCAATATAGCCACCAAAACTGTCGAGGGCATCAACCATGTATTCATATTCTTCATTTTCAAAGCGTCCTGACAGAAGCCCGAACAATATCGTCCCTCTTGCGAACCAGTCGTGAAACTCATTGCTAATCGAAATAACGTCGTAAAACATTAAGGCAAACTCAAAATCATTCAGAACTTCCTCGTCAGAATCGTCGTCAGGTTCCTCAAAGAAACCCAACATGTAAAACGGTACGTCAGGTGATAACATTAACGCGTCCCAAAACATTGGGGCACATATGCTCTTACGTTGATTAGTTCCAGCCGTTGCCCATGCCGCTATCAATTTTGAGTAAGCCCAAGCCAGAGTCTTATCTCCGTCTCTCATAGTTTGCGCAAGAATTTCACGCCAATCTTCATGACGAAGCAATATCCTATAGCGTAAAGTCTTCAGCTGCGATACAACTCCAATAAGCTCATCATCATAATCAATCTCCGACTCATGTTCGACCACAAAATTTAGAGCTTGTTCACAATACTTGAAAGCCTCGTCAAAATTTTCCTTGAGAAAATATGTGTATGCAAGCCTATGATTCAGTACCATGAAGAACAAATTCTTCTCTTCAGGACTAATTAAATTCTTTGGCTCTTCAACGGCTGATAATGCGTGAAGTAAAATCTGCGTTCGTTCGTTGGTGTCTTCAATGCTATCAGCTTTCAGTAACAAAGCCTCTACACAATTTGAATTAAGCTCGAGTATTTGATCAGTGATAGAGATTATGCGAGATACACTCTTTGCGTTCCAGGCCATAGTTAAAAGCTGAACGATACGTAAATTTTTGTCTTGAGTCTGTTTCTTGGGAGCCATAAATTTATCACCTCGATTAATCTACGTCCCATTGAGGGCTTGGGTTTGACTTAGTTTCTCTAGGACCAGACGAGCTGCCGCTACTGCTTGAAGAACTTTCGCTTCTCATTGAGGTAACTGTGCCGCTATCATTTCCGCCGCCTCTATCCTCATAAGATTTGAGTTTCTCAAGTACGACCCTGCCGCCCCAAATTATTCCCCATTGTCGCGCAAGGTCAGCAACTTCAGCGGGCTCACCACCGATATACCAAACGTGATTCTTTTCTAACTCACGAGCTATGTACGGTGCTAAACGTTTTAACATTTGCCAAGTGTATTCATTGCTACGAGGTTCAAATCTTTTCCAACGGTTTCCAAGCCAGATCCATACTCCAACTTTGTGAGTATTCCAAGCTATTATCGTATTCACACGTTGTTCAGGAAGGTAAAGCCAGCCCATTCTATTGCACATGTAATCAAGAATTTTCATAAACTCCGGGCTATCATATGGTAATCCGTAAGTCCATGTCGATGAGATTCGGGCCAAGCCTGGAACGTTTGAAGGTATAACAGACCCGACTAAAACATTTGTGGGCGTTAAAGCTCCGTAAATATCTTGCTTGCCATACACCCAGCGATTCTCGGCTATCTGTGCAACCGGAAAACCGTCAAAAGTTGCATACCAACCCGCGGGCAAGTCATAAGGCTTCCATACTTCAAAATTCATCGCATAAGATTCTTGATAGGCAGCTATGGCCGGATAAACGCTTGCTTCTGATTTTGTTGGAGACGTTACAAAACTGACTAATAGAGCAGCGATTAATATTAAGCTAAATTTTATGCGGGACAAATTATTTCACCTACTCTCAATTTTCCGTAATTATAGCTTACTTGTTAGTCTTGCCCTCAACTTCCTTAGCTTTATCCAATAAATGTTTGAGTCTTCGTGCGGTTGGTGGGTGAGAGTTAAAGCCATTTGGTCGTGTTACGTATTTGTTATCAGCAAATGCTTTCATAGCTCTGTATAAGCCTCGTGGATCGTAGCCAGCTTTTTTGAGCAAGACTACGCCGTAATCATCTGCTTCAACTTCTTGTTGACGACTAAAGCCGCTTTCAGCTAAGTTCATTCCCACGGAGCCTACAACTTGGCCGACAGTTCCAACTGTGTTGCTTAACACTCCGCTTAAAATCGACCAGCCTATATTACGTCCAACGCCCTTGTTATAGTGTCCTAGTCTCACGTGCCCGATCTCATGCCCAAGCACTCCGGCAATTTGTTCTTCGGTGTTAAGAATTTGCATCAAGCCTTCGGTAACATGAACGCTAAAATTTTTCTGCGACTTGAAAGCTACCCAAGCATTCGGCGATTTATCTTTCTCGTAATTAATTTTTACAACGGTAAAACCATCAGTTGTAGCTATCTTTTGCCACGCAGCCTCTACGACGTCTTTACTTATTTCAGCATAAGCACATGAGCTCAACATGAATGAAATTAATAGCGCTACGAAAAATTTTCTCTTCAATTGAATAATGCCTCCTTTCATGGCTGTAATTATACGCGTTAGCAAGTCGATTATCGCAAAAATATTCTATTACTTACAAAATTGATTCATAACCAATTCGCGATTAAGATATAAAATTCAAACGATGACTTGAAGGGGGAAATTTTTATGAAACAACTGATGCAAGGAAATACAGCGGCGGCTCGCGGTTTATATGAGGGTGGTTGTTGTGTTGCATCAAGTTATCCTGGTACACCCAGCACTGAAATCACAGAAGAGATAGCAAAATATGATGACGTTTACAGCGAGTGGGCACCCAATGAAAAAGTTGCAATGGAGACAGCTTTCGGGGCAGCTCTTGCGGGCAAACGAAGCTTTTGTGGAATGAAACACGTTGGCTTAAACGTTGCGGCTGATCCGTTGTTCACAGTCTCGTATACCGGAATTAATGCGGGCATGGTTATCTGTGTCGCCGATGATGCCGGAATGCACTCCTCACAGAACGAACAGGACTCACGACATTATGCAAAGTCAGCAAAGCTTCCAATGCTTGAGCCTTCAGACTCACAGGAGGCACTGGAATTTTTCAAGCGCGCTTATGATATTTCTGAAGAGTTCGATGTTCCTGTTATCGTGAAAATGTGTACGCGCATAGCTCACTCGCAATCACTTGTCGAAATTGGTGAACGTATTGACGACACGGAGATACCCTACGAGAAGGACATAGCCAAGTACGTTATGATGCCGGGCAATGCCATAAGGCGTCACCCAATCGTTGAGGAACGTATGCGCAAACTTACAATCTTTTCAGATAGCACCGACTTAAATCGCATTGATGAAGGCAAAGACAACTCAATCGGAATAATAACCTCGTCAACTTGTTATCAATATGTCAAGGAAGCTTGCGGAGATTTGTATCCAGTTTTGAAGCTTGGAATGATTTGGCCGTTGCCTGATGAGAAGCTCAAGGCTTTTGCTAAAAGTGTGAAGCGCGTTATCGTTGTTGAAGAGCTTGACCCGTTCATCGAGGAACATTGCAAGGCGTTAAGGCTCAAGGTTGAGGGCAAGAATTTATTCCCGTTAGAGGGCGAATTGAGTCAGAATGTCATCGCGAAAAAGATTCGTAACCTTAATTCAACCGGCAACAAGTTAAACGAAGTCATACCTCCTAGACCTCCTGTAATGTGTGCGGGGTGTCCTCATAGAGGCTTATTCTACACGCTCAACAAATTAAAATGCACGGTGCTTGGAGATATTGGCTGTTACACTTTGGGAGCCGTTGCACCACTCGCAGCTATGGATATGACTCTTTGCATGGGAGCGTCAATCAGTGCCACACATGGCTTCAATAAGGCTGGCGGGAAAAATGCTGTAGCAGTAATCGGCGATTCAACGTTCATGCATTCGGGAATGACAGGGCTAGCGAATATCGCTTACAACCAAAGTAAATCCGTCGTAATAATTCTCGATAACTCAATCACAGGAATGACCGGCCACCAACAAAATCCCACAACAGGCTACAACATCAAAGGCGATCCCGCAGGAAAAATTGACCTTGAGGCATTATGCAAGGCTATGGGCTTCAATCGTGTAAGAGTCGTAGATCCGTATAACTTGAAGCAATGTGAAGAGGCTTTGAAGGAGGAGTTAGCTGCAGACGAATCAAGCGTAATAATTTCTCGTCGTCCTTGTGCTTTGTTGAAGTACGTGAAACATAATCCGCCGTTGAAAGTTGACGTTAATAAATGCGTTGGTTGTAAATCATGTATGAAGATAGGCTGTCCGGCTATAGCAATTAAAAATGGCAAGGCTCATGTAGATTCTACGTTGTGTGTAGGCTGCGGAGTATGTACACAGCTTTGTAAGTTCAACGCGTTTTCTTCAACAAAGGAGGCCAAATAATCATGAAGACCACAAATATTATGATCGTCGGTGTAGGCGGACAAGGAAGCGTTTTAGCAAGCAAGTTGCTCGGGCATTTATTGACATCACAGGGCTACGACGTAAAAGTCTCTGAAGTCCACGGAATGAGTCAGCGTGGCGGAAGCGTTGTAACTTATGTACGTTATGGCGATAAAGTTTACTCTCCCGTGATTGACAAAGGCGAAGCGGATTTCATCGTATCGTTTGAGATTCTGGAGGCTGCAAGATGGCTTGAGTATCTGAAACCGGGCGGTCAAGTCGTAACGTCAACACAACAAATTGATCCTATGCCCGTAATAACTGGAGCAATGACTTATCCGGAGAACTTGCTGGAGAAAATCAAGGCTTTGAACGTGAAAGTTGATGCGCTTGACTGTGTGAAGTTGGCTGAAGACGCTGGAAACGTTAAGGCGGTTAACCTGGTGTTGCTTGGCCGATTGAGTCATTATTTCGCGGATATTCCCCCACAAGCTTGGCAAGAAGCCATAGAATTTTGCGTGCCCAAGAAATTTTTAGAGCTCAACAAGAAAGCTTTTGATTTAGGGAAGAACGCATAAAAATATTTTGTAACGAAGAAGGTAGTAATTTAGCATGGAAAGATATTATCAGCCGGAAATCGAATGTATGCCGCACGAAAAGATTCGTGAACTTCAAAACGAGAAATTATTGAAGCAAGTGAAACATGTTTGGAATAACGTGCCTTATTATCGCGCAAAAATGGAAGAGAAAGGCTTAACCCCCGCCGACATTAAATCACTTGACGATCTACACAAGCTCCCGTTTTTGACGAAAGATGATTTACGCAAGGCATATCCCTACGGCTTAATGGGCAAACCCTTGAAAGACTGCGTGAGGATTCAATCAACTTCAGGAACAACAGGACAAAGAGTCGTAGCTTTCTACACACTTCACGATATAGACATTTGGGACACTATGTGCGCTCGTGCAATTACGGCGGCTGGCGGAAGTAATGAAGACGTTGTGCAAGTCTCTTATGGTTATGGATTATTCACGGGCGGTCCGGGACTCAATGGCGGAAGTCACAAAGTTGGTTCACTTACAATCCCGACTTCATCAGGAAACACAGACAGGCAAATAATGTTCATCAAGGATTTATCAGCGACGATTTTATGCTGCACTCCGAGTTACGCGGCTTTCATCGGTGAACGCATGAAGGAAATGGGAATGGGCCCCAATGACATACCTTTGAAGGCTGGAATTTTTGGTGCAGAGGCTTGGAGCGAAAATATGCGTCGAGATATTGAGGGCACGATGGGAATCAAGGCTTATGATATTTACGGCTTGACGGAACTTTGCGGCCCCGGCGTATCGTTCGAATGTTCGGATCAACATGGTATGCACATCAACGAAGATTATTTCATAGCAGAGATCATTGACCCCAAAACCGGCGAAGTTTTACCTGATGGAAGCCTAGGAGAGTTAGTCTTCACTACGTTGGATAAAGAAGCATTCCCGTTGTTGCGCTATCGTACTCGTGATATAACTTCATTGAGTCATGAGCAATGCCCATGCGGTCGTACTCACGTGAGAATGAGCAGACTTAAAGGCAGGACTGACGATATGCTGATCATTCGCGGCGTTAATGTCTTCCCGAGCCAAATTGAAGCGGTGTTGATTAATCAGGGTTACCCGGCAAATTACCAGATTATCGTTGACAGAATTAATAACACTGATACTCTTGATGTACATGTTGAAATGACCCCGGAAATGTTTACGGACAACTTAGGCGAAGTGAATAAGAAACAGGCCGAACTTGTTGACGGTCTGCGCTCAATGCTTGGGCTTAAAGCGAAAGTTACACTTGTTGCACCGAAGACGATCGTACGCAGCGAGGGCAAGGCAGTCAGAGTCATTGACAACAGAAAAATTTAGCAAGGGGACAAATACGAATTGAGCGTAAAACAATTTTCGATTTACTTGGAACATAAACCAGGAAACTTGTTTGAGATGGTGAGTTTGTTGGCTGAAAATGATATTAACATAAGAGCCTTGACTATTGCAGAAACTGGCGAAAAAGCAGTAGTAGTCAAAATCTCAAACGTTCCCGGAGGATTAGCACGTATACTCGAAACTTTGAATTACGCTGAAGTGAATATTGAGCATATGTATTCAATCATGACCAACAAGTTTTCGTTTGGAGGGGAACAAAATGCCTATGTGGTGCTTGAGTTTGATAATTTCGCAAAAGCCTCCGAAGCCTTTAACCAAGCGAGGATCAAAATTATAAAACAAGGTGAAATTGTCGGCCTGTGATAAAAAATTTAAGGAGCGTGAATAATTTATGAGCGTGAAACAAATTTCTGTATTTCTTGAAAATCGTCCCGGCTGTCTTCACGAGATGACAAAAGTTTTAGCGGACAGTAACATAGATTTACGAGGGCTATCACTTGCAGAGACGAGCGAATTTGGAATCGTTAGATTAATCGTTGATGACGTGTTGGGTACTGCTACGGTATTGAAGGACGCGGGATTCATAAACAGCTTGACGGACGTTTTAGCGGTTGAAGTTCCCAATGTACCAGGCGGATTAAACAAGGTGCTTGAGATTCTTGACGGAGCAGGCGTGAATATCGAGTACATGTACGCAATTTTGGGCAATAAGAAATCCGAGAGCGCGTATATGATTTTTAGAGTTGACGATAACACAAAGGCAGCAGACGCATTAAACAACGCACGAGTGAAAATTCTGGACCAGTCGGGATTATCAGCACTATAACAACAAACAATAAGGGCCACCGCGAAACTCACGATGGCTCTAAATTTTTTACTACTTCAGGTAAGTATCGAAGAACGTTTTAATCTTAGCGAACGGTATTTTCTCCATGTTGTCGTATAAGTCAGTGTGTGAAGCACCCGGAACTATTACGAGCTCTTTGTTATCGCCTTTTAGACGCTTGAAAGTGTCTTCGCCCATATATCTTGAGTGAGCCTTTTCGCCGTGTACGATCAATACAGGAGAGCGGATCTCTTCAACAAACGTCAGCATGGGTAAATTGAACATTGCTATCATTGATGAAAGTGTCCAGCCTTCTGTAGAATTAACTGAACGTTCATGATAACCGCGGGGCGTTTTGTAATAAGCGTGGTAATCTTTCACGAATTGCGGGGCATCTTCCGGTAATGGATCAACAACTCCGCCAGCTCTTGCGTAAGTGCCGTTCTTGTAATCAAGTGTACGTTGGTCGTTAATGGCTTTCTTTGTCGCGTAACGAGCTTCTTCACTGTCAGCCGAGTCAAAATATCCCTTTGCGCCCACTCTTGACATATCGTACATAGTCGAAGCTACAGTAGCCTTGATTCTCGTATCAGCCTCAGTAGCGTTAAGGCCAATTCCTCCCCAACCACATACGCCGATAATTCCAATCTTGTCCGGGTCAACGTAATCTTGCACTGACAAAAAGTCTACGGCCGCGGAAAAATCTTCAGTGTTAATTGACGGGTCAGCAACATAACGAGCATTGCCGCCACTCTCTCCAGTGAATGAAGGATCAAAAGCTAATGCAACATAACCGAACTTGGCCATCTCTTGTGCGTATAAGCCTGAAACTTGTTCTTTGACAGCACCAAACGGTCCGGCAACTGCTATAGCGGCATATTTCTTGCTTGCGTCAAAATCTGCGGGCTTGTATAAATCTCCGGTCAAGTCGATTCCGAAACGGTTATGAAAATGCGCCTTCTCAACTTTGATTTCCGGGTAAATTGTGAATACTCGCGTGTCATTCTCAAGAGCCATAGCCGTTGTTGCTAACCCCATGAGCATTAAACCTGCTGCTAAAAATTTTAACATTTGAATCATTCCTTCCTGTTTTGTTTCTCACGCGTGAATTATTGCAAGGGAGTCTCTAAATGTCGAATGCTTATAATGTTCGTAGAGTTATGCTTAAAATTTTATGACTGGAGATATAGAAATGGAACTAAGAACGCTGAAATATTTTCTGGAAGTTGCAAGAGAAGGAAGTATCACGAGAGCCGCCGCGCATTTGCATTTAACACAGCCAACACTTTCACGACAAATAGCGCAAATTGAAGACGAGTTAGGCGAGAAATTATACACGCGCGAAAATTACGGGATACGATTAACTGAAGAGGGGTTGTTGCTAAAGAAACGCGCTGAAGAAATATTGGAGCTTGAAGAGAAAATTAGGCTTGAGTTTTCAGGGGATAATATCAGAGGAACAATTTATATTGGGGCAGGAGAGACAGCAGGCATAAAACACATTGCAAGAATCATAAAGCACTTGCGAGAAAAATATCATGAGATCAAATTCAGAATGATAAGCGCGGACGCTGAAGACGTTACTGACAAACTAGACAGAGGCTTAATAGATTTTGGGGTATTCGTTGGAAAAGTGAACTTGAATAAATACGACTGCATAACACTGCCACATTATGACACTTGGGGGATCATGGCGCGATATGACGACGAACTAGCCACAAAAAATTTTATCGTTCCGGAAGATTTACGAGAGCGCGAATTATTGTTATCTCATCAGGCCAAGACTCAAGGGGAATTTTCGGAGTGGTTGGGCTATTCTATTGACGAGTTAAATATCATTGGCACTCACAATCTTGCTTATAACGCGTCTGTGATGGTGCGTGAAGGGCTTGGGGTGTTGCTTACGATTAGCGGGATTGTGAACATTGAAAATGATTTGAGATTTATCCCGTTGAAGCCTGAACTAAAGGCGGGGTTGATGCTTGCGTGGAAGAAAGAGGCTGTAATGTCGAAGGCGGCGAGGAAATTTTTAGAATTTGCTACAAGTCTAAGCGCTCTAGATCATCGGGGATAAATAATCGCCCTGAGAAATAATTTTTGGCTTCGTTTGTGTAGAGCTCTTTGCGATTAATTAGATTGGAGTCTTCAGTGTGATAGAGCAACAAATTTTTCACGCCGAGTCTTTCAGCTAACATTGCTGCGTCCCTAACAGTTGAGTGATGTTTTTCGTAAGGCCTGAAAACGTCAACTTGTGAGTACAGACAAAACGCCTCATGCAGAAGCCATTCACTATTTCTCACATGCTCTTCACAAATTTCATGGCATGGTTCATCACCGCAGCACGTCAAGAATTTTTCGCCTTCAAGCGTCATAGTAAAACCGTATTGCTTAGTTCGAGTTGAATGAATATCAAAGAATGTAATTTCGTGATTAATTATATTTCGCGTCTCGTTGTCGTTAATCGTGATTAAGTGAATGCGTTGGTCAAGATAAGCCGCCTGATACGGAAGCAATAACTTTCTCGTGATATCCTCAAGCAGATTTATGACTTCATCATGGGAATAAATATTTACGTCGCCGGAAAAATTATCCCTGTGCATTAATTGCGCCATGATTCGTATTAGCCATATAACCCCGAGCAAATGATCTATATGCTGATGAGTTACGAATATCTCGTGAATATCCTGCAACTTGAATCCCGCGTGCCTTAATTGGTGTAATATTCCATTGCCTCCGCCAGCGTCAACGAGTAAATTTTTGTCGCCATCAGATAATATAAAGCAGGTGTTGTAGTATTCAGTTACAAGAGCGTTTCCAGTTCCTAGTAAAGTTATCTGCATATGATCTTAAATCCCCATTTCGCGTCTTCTCGTTAAGATAAATGATTTAGCTTTCTCAAAGTATGATAACTCTTTCATGTGCTCGTGAAAATGTTGCCGATAATGACACAATACGCATAGCGCCTTGAGATTCTGAAATCTAATATCTTCTTTGACACCGTTAACATGATGAACGTGAAGAAATTCATGACGATCGCTTAAATCAACGCCACATCCTTCACAACACCAGCCTTTACACGCACGATAAGCTCTTGATATTGAAGGCCAGTTTTTGTCGTATTCGTCTTTGCTCAATAAAGTATGTGAATTTCTCAACGGTAAAGAACTAAACATAAGTTTGCAACTCCCAAAGAATTCTTTAATGTTAAAATCTTGCACAAGTTTCTCTTGACGACTCTTTGGTAATGCGTTATAGCCCTTATAATTCTGAGCATGTAAGCAATTTTTGCACACAAGCAAATTTCTTCGGCCTTCGTTCCGTCACTATTGTATATAGTGAAATTTCCATCGGTCTTGCTCGTAAATACATAACGTTCTCCACGGCCTTTTTTGCGCATCATTTTTACAGTGTCGCACTCCATAAAGTGAAATCTAGCTCCAGACTTCGGAATATAAAGCAGTCGTTGTTCTATGTAGTCTGGAAATTTATCGCTGTGAATTACGATGAGATTTCCCGGGCCGTCAGTGAAAATTTTTGCTAGGTCATAGATAATTATATCCTCTGGAAGATTTACTAGTTCAGGCGTCCATATTATGTCAGGAGCGTTTATGTTGGTCTTGAGTTCAGCAAGAGATTGCAATAATTTTTCTGGCTCTAAATTCATTGTATTCCCTCCAAAATTTTAAGCACACGCTTTTCTGAATCTGTTCGCACGCGAAATTCAACACGACGAGATAAAGCTTGGTCTTCTTGGCCATTGCCATTAATGATTAGCTTACTTGAAGAAAGTCCGTTAGCTGTGATAGTGCTTATTGCCCATTCAAGATGGCTAGAAATTGCTGGAAGTGTAAGACAATATTGCAACACTGTACGAGTCCTATCTTGTGAAAGCTGCATGTTTCGGAAATAAGCATCTAGTTTATCCTTTGCGCCTATCCATTCTGATGAAGTATGCCCCTCGATTCTAACTTCTACGATATTGTCCTGATACTTGCGTAAAATATTCATGTAACGCGGGAAAAAGTCATTGAGTATCTCCTGAAAAGTTGGCGTTAAAATTGCGCTGCCTGCCACGAAAAATACTGAAGGCTCATCAAATCTCACTGATAAAGTTTCTCGCTTCAGTGACGCTTGCCATTTAGCTAAATCATTTTGAAATTCGCTCTTGAGGTCAGTATATAATTCTTCCTGCGTCTTGTCCCAAGTTATTGCGATATTCTCAATTTTGCTTTTCTCTTTCGTGACGTTGTTCATGTAGGCAACAGAGATAAACAAGAATATTATCATTAAACCCGACATCATGTCAGAGATCGAAGCCCAAGGATTGTCATTCATAGTTTACGCGAGCCTCTTGTGCTAATTGCTTGATATCCTCAAGAATTTGTTCACAGTCATCGAAAATTTTTTCGTGAATGCTAGCCAAGTTATCTCCCATGTATTGAATCACTTTGCTTAAACTTTCTGTGGTGTTATGGTCAAACGTAGCAAACGAATCTTGCGCAGATTGTTTCATATTGTCGGCCGCATCTGCAAATACCATTTGTACCTCGTCAGCTCCCTGCTTTAATGCTGTTTGTAGATTCGTAGCCATTGTTAAAGTATTTTCGCCAAGCTTCTGGATTATGTCGTTTTGAGTCTTGGTTGAGCGTTCCATTTCTTTGACTGATTGTTTGATACTTGCAGCTAATTCTTCAGTGAGACTCGTTAAGGCTTGTTTTATAGTTGGGAATACGTTGGCTGTTTGGTTGCGTAAGAACATAAAACTCTTGAGCGTATTATGTCCCTGTTTCATTTCGTTGTCCAACGCCATGATAATTTCTTGAAGCTGTGACATTATCATAGGGATTGCGTCTAGATTGCGCTTGATCTTGTCAACGCCTGTTATAGTGTTCTGGAATTGTTCAATCAAAGTTTCAATATCTCTACGATAAAATCTCTGCCATTGCAATAAATTCTCTATAGCCTTATTTAATTGCGTGAGACTCTCTCCACATTGCTTATTAATCGCAAAATCAAATTCACTCGCAACTTTATTCAAAGCTTCGATAAGAGTGTTTGTGTTATGATCAACAAGTTGTTGCGCAAAATTTTCTAGCATCGTTTGTAGATCGAGTCCGCCTAATTTTAAGGTGCTGTCTTTGATTTTGTGTAGCAGACCAGTATGGATTAGTAGCTGTTCATGAATTTTCTCATCAATACTCTTGCGAACCTTGACTTCATTAACGACAAAACAGCCTATGATATATTGAGACGCATGAATTACAAACGCCCCGAGCATTCCTAGTATACTTGTCCAGAACGCTAATTTCATTCCATCAAGCAACTTCATAACGCTTTGATCTATATTGGCTGCGTCAAATTCTCCTAAACCTACAGCAACGCCAAAAAACGTCCCGAATAATCCCAACGTTGTCAACAGTGAAGGAGCTTTGTTGATTACCCAATGCCTTTTACCGGGAAATACTGACATCATGCAGGAAAATGCAAATAACGAAACTATAGCAACGGTGAAAATTTTTGCGCTCTCAGTTCCCCATAAGCCGTCAATGATTAATTGCTTCATGAAATTTTCTCCCAAGTCCTGATAATCTTCCGGCCATTTAATTCGTCAAGTTCACGAGATAATTTTTCAAGCTCATTCACAGGGATATTAGCGTTCACGTTCACGGCCTCGCCATATTCCCAAGCTAGATTAATTGCTCCTACGCTCTCAAGCATTCGTGTTATTAATCCAACTGAATTATATTCAAGCGAAATTTTTACTGGACTAGTGATAATTTTCTCAACGCGTCCGGCCAAACTCAAAGCTTTTTCCGCTGTTTCTCCATAGGCATCAATCAAGCCTCTTACACCAAGTTTCACACCGCCAAAATATCTCGTTACTATCACCATGACATTTATTAATTCAGAGCGTTTTATGGCGTTAAGAATGGGTTTACCTGCTGTGCCTGAAGGTTCGCCGTCGTCTGAAGAATATTCGTTCTCCCCGATAATATAAGCCCGGCAGTTGTGCGTAGCGTCTCTGTGCTGTGAGATTATGCTAGTGAGAAAAGCTTTAGCCTCGTTCTCGTCATGACACGGAGCAACATTCGCAATAAATACCGAGCGTTTGATTTTTTCCTCGTAAGTTACAGAATTGGCTGGTTCGTTATAACTCGTCCCAAGCATCTTTGATTCGTCGCCAAGAATTTTCGATCGCGTCAGATAAAACTCTCGTATCCGACAACACCGGCATGAAGTTATTATCTCCGTTCCAACGTGGGACAATATGTCTATGCAAATGCCCGGCAACTCCTGCGCCTGCTGTCTCGCCTAAGTTAATTCCCATGTTAAAGCCGTCGGGGTTCATGACCTTCTTCAAAACTTTTATAGCCTTGGCCGTGAGCGTATGAAGTTCAAGCGCTTCTTCGTCGGTGAGTTCTTCGTAAATATTCGTGTGCCTGTACGGAATGACCATCATATGACCAGGGTTATACGGGTAAAGATTCATGATGACGAAACAAGTTTTGCCACGATGAACTATAAAATGTGCGTCGTCGTTGTTCTCTGCGGGGAAGTCGCAAAATATACAACCTTCATGCTTGGGAGCTTCAATGTAACTCATTCGCCAGGTCGCGTAAAGTTTTTGCTGCATGATTTTATTTGCCTCCGTTAGTTAAGATTCCTGTGAAAATTTTTACTGCTGTACCGAGTATATTATCATTGAAATCATAATTTGCCGTGTGTATAGCCGGATAATTCTCGCCATTGCCGATATAGAATATAGCCCCGTGAATCAGCTTTGTGTAATAGCCAAAGTCTTCAGAGGCTCGTATAGCGTTTTGCATTTCGATAACATTCAGTCCCAAAAGTTTTGCAGCCTTACGAATTTTCGCAACACATTCAGGATCGCTTAAAGTCTCCGGGAAATAATCACAGCTTTCACACTCAACGCTAATATCATTCTCATTGCCTAGCTTTTTCGCGAGATTAACAACTGCATTACGAAACGTTCGCATATCTTCTTCACGTTGGGCGCGCAAAGTCATGGATACTTCACCTTCACCGGGGGAAATGCCAAAATTTTTGTCACCTAGCTTGATATTTACAATCGTGCATAAAAGTTTTTCATTGTGATTTTCGCCGATCTCGTTAATCAATTTCGCAATGACATAAGCCGGGTTGATGCCCTTTTCGGGTTCGCTAGCGTGTGAAGTTTTGCCCGTGAACTTTATCGTTAGCCCCGCCGATGAACATTGACATAAGCCTTCACGTACCACAATACTTTTTTCAGGCCAGCCGCTCCAGTTATGAAACGCGTAAATCTCGCTGATACTTCTTTCTCGTAAAAAGTTGGCGCATTCTCTTGCACCTTGGCCAGTCTCTTCAGCGTGTTGGAATATCAAGTACACCGAACGATTAACAGGTAAATTCTCAAGCTCCAACGCAAGCCCACAAAGAGCCGCGCAATGTCCATCATGGCCACACTTATGAGATACGCCGGGATTCTTTGAAGCATACGATAATTCAAACTCCTCATTAATCGGCAACGCGTCCATATCTGCACGAAAAGCAATTCCCTTTGAGCCTTCAACGTAACGTGACGCATAAAACCATTTCCCGCAGTCAACGACAGCAAGCCTCGTGTTAGCCTCAAGAAAATTCATAAGTGTACGTTTTGTGTGAGATTCATTGCCAGAAAGTTCGGGGTGGGCGTGAAGTTCGTGACGCAGATTTATAATTTTGTGTAAGTTCTCAAGTTTCATAGTCCTATTACTCCATACAATATAATTCCTACTAACGCGCTAAATAATAACACTTTCGGGATCGAGACTTTGAATTTTATCAGCAGCACTAAATCAACGGCCCCCAAGATCAGCGAATACACATCAATTTTCCCTGCCGAGTCAACATAATTCACGAGTGCTAAATCAATCACGACTCCCGCGACCATTCCCACACACGCAGGACGTACACCGGTCATTATTTGGCCAAGGCGTTTATTATCGCGAAAATGTTCAAAGAAGACTGACGCAAGAGCAGCAAGTGTAAAAGTAGGAGAAAGTGCCCCCATGTTCGCCACGAATGCCCCGATAACTCCAGCAGCCCTCATTCCCGCAAACGTAGCACAGTTTAATCCCAAAGGCCCTGGAGTCATTTCAGCTATTGCCACAATGTCAGAGACTTCCGACGCTGTCATCCAACCGTGTGAGATCATTTCGCTTGAGATTAATGGAATCATTGACAAGCCGCCAAAACTCGTGAAGCCAATTTTTACGAAGCTCCAGAATAATTCAAGCAACAACATCAAGATTCTTCACCCTCTCATAATATTCACAAATAGCAAGGCCAAGAAACGCACCGATCACGACAAGCCACACGCAACTAACTCTAAGCCAGAAATATAGCGCGAACATAGCAGCCGCAACGGCAAAACACGGAGGAACTTTGAAAGCGCTCTTTATCATTCCGAGCAACGCACTCAATATTACAGGAGCAACAGCAGTTCTTACGCCACGCATAGCAGACGCCACCCACAAATTACTCTGAAAGGCCGTGTAAAAACTCGTGATGAGCAACAAAATTATCATGGGTACAGTTATCATTCCAAACATGCAGGCAACTCCGCCCCAGAAACCAGCGATTCTATGACCGTAAAACATGGCTATGTTGCCTATCATTGTTCCTGGAAGACTGCGCCCAATGCTTGTTATGTCAAGTAATTCCTCGTCGGTCAAAGATTTTTCTTGATTAACGTATAATTCTTTCATTTGAGCAACGATGCTCCAACCGCCTCCGAAAGTGAAGCTCCCGAACTTCAGAAACTGCCAATATAATTTCGCAAGCATAAATTTTCATCTCCATAAAAAATAGCCTCCCCCGACTTTTCATCAGGAGAGGTTAAACGTAAATTATTGTTTGTGATTCTTATTCGTTGCTCCAGTTTGCGTCCTTGAAAGCTTCGGCGAATGGGTTGTACTCGAGTTCTTCGGTGTCGTCTCCATAACCTGCTGACTCTTTCAAAGCTCTCGCGCGTGATTTTGCCTTGCGATCTCTACGTTCTGGACGTTCTCCACGTTCTTGACGTTCAGATCTCTGTTCACTTCTGCGAGCTGGTCTCTCTTCACGTTCAACGACTGGTGCTGGCTCTGGTTCTGGCTCTAAAGCACTGAGTGAAAGTCTCATGCGGCGCTGTTCAGGATTGACTTCAAGGACTCTTGCTGTAACCTCGTCGCCTTCCTTAAGAACATCTGCGGGCTTCTCAACGCGTTTGCGGCTAAGCTGTGAAATATGAATGAGAGCTTCAACTCCCTCTTCAACTTCGACGAATGCTCCAAAGTCTGCAAGTCTGACAACTTTAACCTGAATATCCTGACCCGGTAAATACTTCTTGTCAGCGTCTGACCATGGATCGTGTAATTGTTTGCAACCAAGGCTAATGCGTTTCTTCTCAAGGTCGACGTCAAGCACAACGACTTCAAGCTCCTGACCCTTCTTGAGAACGTCGCGAGGCTTTTTGATTCTTGTCCAGCTAATATCGCCAACATGAACAAGTCCTTCAATTCCTGGTTCAAGCTCAACGAATGCTCCGAAGTCCGTAAGATTCGTGACTGTACCGTTGAATCTGTCGCCTTTGTGAACGCGTTCTGTAACTGTGTCCCAAGGATCGCCCGATACCTGCTTGATACTGAGGGAAATTCTGTCCTTATCTTTGTCAATGCCGGTAACTTTGACTGTAACTTTGTCGCCCTTCTTGAACATGTCTTTGAGCTTAAAGCTACGTTTCCATGTAATTTCAGTAAGGTGTACGAGTCCGTCCATCTCGCCCAAATTCACGAACACGCCGAAATCCGTCAAGCTGCTAACTTCGCCTTCAAGCACGTCGCCCTCATGAACTCTCTCATAGAACTTGGCCTTGCGCTCATTCTCAGCTTCCTCAAGTAATTCACGTCTTGAGAATACTAATCTGTGCTTGCGTTTATCGTGGTCAAGAACTTTGACGTTGATATTTTGGCCCACAAAGTTTGAAGGATTAGCGCCTCTTCCGGCTAATGTAAGCTGTGAAATTGGTATAAAACCCTCAAGCCCACATGTTTCAACCATAAGGCCGCCTTTAACTCTGCTGACTCCCTTGACGGTCATAACTGGACTCTCTGCTACTTTAGCTTCGAGTGCTGCCCAACGCTTATCAAACTCATGACGCCATCTGCTTAATAAGAGTTGAGCTTCTTCACCGTCTCTTACGCTTACAACTTCGACTTCGATCTGATCGCCTGGCTTGGGTTCTGGCTCTGTCTCAATGAGTGAGTGATTTGTGTACTCTTTCATTGGGAGCAGGCCTTCGCACTTAAAGCCGATGTCAACAAGAAAACCGTTGTCGCTCTTGCTGATGATTGTTCCGGTCTTGATCTCGCCTCTGCGTAAGTGGACGTTGTCGCCGTATTGATCAAGTGCTTCCTGCATTGTCTCCGGCTCACGTTCTGCTGCTACTTCTGTTGCTGGTGCGTCCTGTGTCAATTCTTCTTGACGCTCAATTGCTTCCTGCTGATCCATTATTGAATCAAACCCCCTGATTTACTATTTTGCGCAATACTAACTATTTTATTGATCAACCATTCAGGAGTGCTTGCTCCTGCGGCTATACCAATCTTAAATTTATTATTGAACCATTGTGAATTAGATTCTATTTCGCTTTCGTCCTCAAGCCATAAAACGCTAACGCCCTCAGCTTCTATAATGTCGCGTAATTTCCCCGTGTTAGCGCTGGCCTTGCCGCCTATCAATATAACGCCGTCAACATTGTTATTTCTGACAAGCTCTCTAACAGCGTCTTGACGTTCTGCAGTGGCTTTGCAAATTGTGTTACAAACGTGTAATTCTGAACATTTTCGCACAAGAATCCCCGCAACTCTTGAGAGTCTCTCTTCTCGTTGAGTAGTTTGTGAGATAAGCGCGATTTTGTTGCAACGTGAAATATTTTCTGCCTCGTTCTCATTCGCGACAACTTCAGCTTCTTTGATATTATCGACGTGTCCTAATATGCCTTTGATTTCCGGGTGATTCTTATCGCCTAATAATACAACATGGTATTTCTTGCTTGACAATTCCGCGGCCATATTCTGGGCTTTGCTGACAAACGGACAAGTCATATCCTCAACTTCAATACTACGAGCTTTGAGCCTGTCAAAAACCTCAAGCGGCTCACCATGAGCACGAATCAAAACTTTTGCACCCTCTGGAATTTCGTTATCGTCGTTGGCAACGTGTAGGCCAAGAGCTTCAAGCCTCGCTACTTCTTGAGGATTGTGAATGGGAAGACCGATCGTCCAGACTTGCTTGTTATCATTAGTAACCAAAGCTTGTTCGATTGCGTTCACAGCGCGTTTTACCCCGAAACAGAATCCTGCGTGCTCGGCCATTATGACGTTCATTCCGGGCGGTCCTCGTTGTGTAAATGATTTTGTATAGCGTTTAATATTTCTTCTTCGTGGTTAGACTCTGACATCTCAAACCATACTACAGGCTCAAATTTTTTGAACCAAGTTTGCTGACGACGACAAAAAGCCTTCGTGCGTGAGATTGAACTTTCGAGAGCTTCATCGAGATTGATTTTGCCCTTGTGATAGTCTATGAGTTCTTTGTAGCCCAAGCCCTTCAACGGGTTATAGCGTTCGTCAAAGCCATTATCAAGCAGCCATTCCACTTCTTCGGGAAAGCCCGACGAAAATTCCTGCTCTAGTCTTATTTCGATTCGTGAGAATAATTCTTCGCGCGGCCGTGACAGGCCTATATACAAAACATCAAAGCCATAGTCGCGTTTTTCGCCCTCCTTGTAAACTTGTGAAGGTGCTTTTCCGGTCAAGTCCCAAATCTCAAGCGCTCGTGTAACTCGTCGAACGTCATTTTTGTGTAATCTGTCAGCTGTTTCAGGATCAATTTCAGCTAATCTCATGTGTAACAGCTCTGCACCTTGAGAATTTGCCAAGCTCTCGTATTTTTCGCGGATATTATCATCTGCTGGCAGCTCCGAATTTAACGACGCATGAAAGAGTGCGTTATAGTAGAACGGTGTACCCCCCACAAATAACGGAATCTTGTTGCGTGCATAAATCCTTGAGACTGCATTGGAAGTCTTATCGGCAAAATCTGATACTGAAAACTTTTCATCGGGGTCAACTATGTCAATCATATGGTGGGGAATTTCGCGGCGAAGCGATGGAGAAACTTTATCTGTGCCCACGTCCATATAACGATAAATCTGACGCGAGTCTACCGAAATTATTTCTGCATTCAATTTTTCTGCGATTGAGAGACTTAATGCCGTTTTACCTACGGCTGTGGCTCCGATTAAAGCAACCACTGGCTGGCGGTTCATATAAATCCTAATAACCTCGTTTACAAAGCATAATAATTAACAAATCGCCTGAATTATAGCATAAATTTCATTTTTGCAAGCGTATAATATTGCTTTCACACTCACAAATATTAAGAAAGGCTGTTATGAATCAATGAACACGCGAAATAAATACCCACCGTTAGATTTAGTAGCTCCGGCGATGTTTACAATAGTGTTTATTGTGACATTGATTTACTCGCGCTTTGAACCTAACGTTGAGGACGTTGACATGAATTACGTAAAAACTTTTGCAGGCCACCCCGGTTATGTATTAGTTGATGCGCGTCCAGAAGAACAATATGAAGGGAAATCACCACGCCACGGAATACCCGGAGGCCATATACCTGGAGCAATAAACTTCCCTATCGAAGACTTAAAGGTTATAGCACCAGCAACAGCTTTGGCACGAGCAGGAATAGTTAAGCGCAATACTATAATAATCTATTGCAACACCGGAGTATTATCAGGGAGATTTGCTGACCAGTTAGTGAGACGATTTAATTTTTCGCCTTCGAGGATCAAGAATTATCGCGGAGGTATAACTGACTGGGTAAAATATGAGGGTAATATACTATTGCCTGAAGATCACGAAACAGGAGATGAAATTTAATTGGCAGTACCAATTTTAGATTTAGCGCGTTCATTCGGTGAGATTAAGCCGGAAGTGTTCGCGACGTTAGAAAAAATATTTGATGCTCAAAGCTTTATTCTTGGGTCTTACGTTAAGGATTTTGAGACTCATTGTGAGAAGTATCTCGAATTACCTGAAGGCTCCGCGATTGCTTGTGCGTCGGGGACTGATGCTTTATTGCTTGCGTTGATGGCTTGCGATATAAAACCAGGCGACGAAGTTATCACGACTCCGTTCACGTTCTTTGCTACGTCAGGGACAATTGCGCGGCTCGGAGCTAAACCCGTATATGTTGATGTTGATCCAGTAAGCTACAACATAAACCTTGACCAAGCACTCAACAAAATCACGAGTAAGACTAAAGTTTTCCTGCCTGTTCACTTGTTCGGACAAATGTGTGAGCTAGAGAAAGTTTTGCAGAAATTTCACGAAAAGGGAGTCAAAGTTATTGAGGACGCTGCGCAAGCTTTTGGCTCATGCAGAATCCTTGATGAGGGAAAACGAATTGATAGAGCCGGAACAGTTGGCGACATTGGGTGCTATTCTTTCTTCCCGACGAAAAATCTTGGCGGCTGTGGTGATGGCGGAATGGTCGTAACGAAAGATTTAACGCTTGCAGAGAGACTCAAGAAGTTGCGCGTTCATGGCTCTGGTACAACTTACTATCATGAAGAGGTCGGGATAAACAGCAGGCTTGACTCGATTCAGGCGGCAATACTCGATATAAAGCTAAAACACTTGGCCGAATGGACCGAACAACGACGGAAGGCCGCGGATTATTACAGGTTGTTATTCACGGCACAAGGCTTGCAGGAATTTATCACGCTTCCAACAGAAACAGAAGGCAACGTTCATATTTACCATCAGTATGTTATACGCGTGAAGGATAAACGTGACGAGCTTATGAGGTTCTTGAATGATAACGGCTTTGCAGTGAGAGTGTATTACCCGTTGAGCTTGCATTTACAACCGTGCTTTAAGTACTTGGGTTACAAAGAAGGCGACTTCCCTGTAAGTGAAATGCTCACAAGAGAAGTATTAGCTTTGCCGATTTTCCCTGGACTCGAAGCAACAGAGCAGGAAGCATTGGTTGAGAACATAGGCAAATTTTTTAAGCAATAGACTACAAACTTTACAGCGGGTCTCATAAGGGACCTGCTTCGTTACTTTCCAGGTAAACTTTTCACCACTTATACAAAACCATATAGACATAGCAAGGATTTGTTGTATAATGACAAGAAATTTAATTTCATTGATACACTTCATATGCAAATATTAATTCACGTAAAACTTTTTGAAGGGAAATTCTGAAATGCATAACCGAAAAATTTCAGCGTTAATAGTTGTATTTTTGTTATTCTCATTGACATTAACAACTTCGGAAGCTGCGACAAAGAGTAAAAGGAGTAAATCCAAGGCAAGTGCTGATGTTCCAGCTAAAACTAATACCAAAACTGAAGAAAAAAATGTAGATCCTACTGAAAAAGTGATGGCGGCGTGGTCTCATGAGGACAACTTCAACGACAATCCTAATGACCAAACCTTGAGAGTTAAAGTTACATATTACTCGAATGAATACATTGAAGCCCTTGTTAATGCCGAGGCCGAGAAAAATTTATGGACAAACGACGAAATGGAGAACTATAAATATACGTTGTTGAAGAATTTGAATCTCGCTGAGTCAATTCCGTTCCATGTAAGTCTGTATGTTCGTGGAATGCCAATGTATCCTGCTCCATTTGATAAGCACATAAAAATGAGAGTTGGCAAAAATGTTTACGAGCCTATAGACTATGACAAGCGATTCAATTTCAAGATATTGGGCGCTCGTGACGGCATTGTGTATTTTCCTCGTTACGATCCTAAAACCGGCAAAGACGTGCTTGAAGGTGCACGGGACGTAAGATTAACTCTCGATGCTAGTATAAGCCATGCATTAATTACAAGAGGCGATGTAACTTGGGTTTGGGACCTTACAAGAGACCGCGGGACAATTGCAGGAGGTGCTGCCGCAAACAGACTTGAAGTTGACAGACTTATCAAACGTACGGATAAACTTAAGGAAGAACGCGACGAGTTACAAAAGAGACTTGACGCTTTGAACAAAGAATACGATGAAATAAATTCACGAATAGACGAACTACAGGAGTAATATGTAAAATATAGCAATCAGTACACGAAAGGAAGTAGTGGTTATTATGATAAAGATGGACCGTATCGCTGTACTTACAAGCGGAGGAGATTCACCAGGAATGAACGCAGCAGTCCGTGCAGTCGCCAGAACTTGTATGTTCAATGATAAAGAGTGCATCGGAGTAAGACGCGGTTATGAAGGTTTAATTGAAGGCGATTTCGTACCGTTGGATCGTGCAGCAGTCGGTGGCATAATTCACACAGGCGGAACAATCTTAAAAACAGCACGAAGCGAGAGATTCAAAACTCCCGAAGGACGCGAAGAAGCTCTAGCAAGAATGAAGGAAGCTGGAATTGACGGCCTTGTAGTTATTGGCGGCGATGGTTCTTTCCATGGTGCAAAGGCCCTTCATGATCTCGGCTTCCCAACAATCGGAATCCCTGGCACTATTGACAACGATATAACCGGTACCGACGAAACTATAGGTTTTGATACGGCAGTAAATACAGCACTTGAAGCTATTATGAAATTGCGTGATACAGCCTCAAGCCATGAAAGATTATTCGTTGTTGAAGTCATGGGACGTAACGCAGGCTTTTTGGCCCTGGAAGTTGCAGTTGCTACAGGCGCGGAGTATGTCGTAGTTCCTGAATTACCGCTAAGCATTGGAGACCTGACCAAGCGTCTTAAAAGCTCGTATGCTGAACACAGAAGCCACACGTTGATAATCTTGGCCGAAGGTGTTATGACAGCAGCCGAAATGCGTGAACAATTACAGGATAGCGGCGGATATGACGCACGTGTTACAGTTTTGGGTTACATTCAGCGTGGCGGGCACCCAACCTCGTTTGACGTCGTATTAGCTACGAGAATGGGAGCGTTTGCTACAGAGAATCTCATGATCGGAAAATCCGGAATGATGGTCGGCAATATTAATCACAAACTCGTATTAAGCCCTCTCGAAAGGGCGTGGAGTGAACACAAATCTTTAAGCCCGGAGATGTTAAGCTTAATTAACAAAATGAACTAGAGTTTCACCGGGGGGATAAGTTTTCTAGAGTCCTCCCGTTACTTATCATAATTATTTAGTTAAGGAAAAATTTTATGCCAAGAAAATCAACAAAATCACAAATTTCAGATGACACAATGGAAAATTCAACACTTCAACCCGATCCAGAAACACTAGACGAAGAATTACAGGAAGAAGTGAGAGAGATTCAAGACGAGAATTACAACGAGAACGACGACTTAGTTGAAGACGATGAGGAAGGCCTTGACGATGATGAAGAGGAATTTAACCCTAAAAACTTTTCGTCAAACAAATTAAGAAAGCGTGAGAAAATCCAGCACCCTAAACCTAAATACACTTACGCAATGTTGTCAACAAGAAACATGACCGAGTTAAAAAGGTTGGCCAAGGAACTCGAAGTTAATATTCCTGTGTCAATACGCAAGGACGACTTGATCATATTGCTATTGAAGGCTCAAGCTGAAAAAATGGGCTTCAGGTTCGGCGGCGGTACTCTTGAAATTTTGCCAGAGAACTTCGGATTCTTGAGACCTAGGGGAATGCTTCCAACTGATAGCGACGTGTATTTATCCTCATCGCAGATTAGACGCTTTGGACTCAGAAACGGTGACGTTATATGGGGAGTTATTCGTCCTCCACGGGATCAAGAACACTACGAGGCTTTACTGCGAGTCGAAACGGTAAACTTCTCTGACCCTGAATATTCACGACGTAGAGCAGTTTTCGCGCAACTCACTCCGATTTTCCCCAACGTAAAGTTAAGCCTTGAGTATGATAGCGAGGATTTAGCTACGAGACTCGTAGACATGTTCGCACCTATTGGACTTGGTCAAAGAGCTTTGATAGTTTCACCGCCTAAAGCAGGTAAGACGACGTTGTTGAAGCGTATAGCACGGGCAATCGCCGCAAGTTCACCGGATATTATCATAATGGCTTTGTTAATCGACGAACGCCCCGAAGAAGTTACGGATATTTCGCGCTCAATTGATGGAGAAGTCATAGCCTCAACGTTTGACCGTCCTGCCGACGAACATATAAGAGTCGCAAATTTAGCACTCGAGAAAGCAAAACGACTCGTTGAAGCAAAACGCGACGTTGTTATCTTGTTGGACTCGATTACGCGACTTGCAAGAGCCTCAAATTTGACTGTACCACCATCAGGCAGAACTCTATCAGGAGGACTCGATCCTTCAGGCTTGTATTTCCCAAAAAGATTCTTCGGGGCAGCAAGAAACTTTGAGGAGGGCGGAAGCTTAACGATAATCGGGACGGCTTTGACTGATACAGGCTCGCGAATGGACGACGTCATTTATGAAGAGTTCAAGGGCACTGGAAACATGGAGCTGCATTTGTCACGAAAACTTGCAGAGCAAAGAGTGTTTCCCGCAATTGACATCACGAAATCCGGGACGAGACGTGAAGAATTATTGATGCCTGATGACGAATTAAAGCGCATATGGATATTACGTAAGAGAATAGCAGGTGTAGACGAAGCAGGCGCGTTGAACTTGATTCTTGATAAGCTGAAACAAACACAAACCAACGCAGAATTTCTTAACGCTATAAAGTTGAGCTAATCAATTACCCAAAAATTTTCAGAAAGGGCGTGATTTATATTGCGCGATAAAATCTTACTTGAAGCCGAAAAGCTCCAGGGTGCTATGGTTGATACATTGACACGACTTTGCAGACTCCCGGCTATTTCTCCTCACAACGGCGGCGTAGGCGAGGACGCTAAAATCCATGAGCTTGAAAAAATCATTCATGAACTTGGCCTCAATAAAGCTAAAATTCATTACGAGTATGTTGACGACGACAAAGCACAAACCGGCAAAAGGCCCTCACTGTTTCTTGAATACCCAGGCAGGAAAGCTCAAAGGCTTTGTATTCTCACTCACATTGACGTCGTCCCGGAAGGCGATAGAACTGCTTGGACCCTTGACCCGTTTAAGCCTGAAGTTCGTGGCTCTAGACTCTATGGTCGCGGCGTAAGTGATAACGGTACTTGCTTAGTATCGTCGCTGTATGCTCTAAAGGCGTTGTTAGATTCCGGCGCTGAACCTGAATATACAATCCTGCTTGCGTTTGTCGCTGATGAAGAATTGGGAAGTCATTACGGTCTTGAAAAATTGATCGAGCGCGAAAATTTGTTTAGGTCTGACGATTTAGTAATAGTTCCTGACAGTGGCAACGATGCCGGAGATTTTATTGAAGTTGCGGAGAAGGCGATGTTACAGCTTGAATTTACGGTGTTGGGAAAACAAGTCCACGCGTCTATCCCTCATACCGGAATTAATGCATGTAGAGTTGCTAATGTTTTAGCCTATGAAGTTGACGAGGCGTTACACAAAGCTTTCAAGCAAGAGAATAAATTGTTCACTTATCCGTTCTCAACGTTTGAACCCACACGACGATTTACAAATGTTCCCGCAGTTAATATAGTTCCTGGTCGCGAAAAGTTCTCATTTGATTGCAGAGTGTTGCCGGAAATTAATATTGATGACGTTCTTGGAATTGTGAATAAGATCTGCAAGGACATTGAGCAACGTACGGGCGCAACTATTGAGCTCAAAGTAGATAGGGCAGACGCAGCACAACCAACAACACCGGACAATGAGATCACGAAATTGTTAGTGAGTTCGATTCGCGAAGTATTCAACATTGAACCTAAAGCAGGAGGGATTGGCGGAGGAACCTTTGCGGCATTCTTCAGACGTAAGGGTATACCTGCTGTAGTATGGAGCCAAGAATGTGACGGAGTTGCGCATCAGCCCGACGAGTTCACAGAAATTAGCTATCTTGTGAATAACGCGAAGGTCTTTGCACTAATGATGGCCGGAATAAAAAAATAGGGAGGCAATTTGTCTCCCTCTCTTAATATCTTAAACCGTATGACGGGTAATAAACTCTCTTGTCGTTAAGATTCTCGCGTTGAGTCTGAAGAGCTTGTTTGCCCGCGTTTCCCATGTTCTGAACTAAAACCGAAGTCAACACGTGTACAGTAAACATTGAGCCGATTAAACTGCTGCCGAATAATGGCGAATGATCGCTGACGTAAAAATTTATGCTCGAATAATTACACACAGGAGCCGCCGGACTATCCGTTATAGTAGCAACGCATGAACCAGTTGACGAAATTTTCTTCACAGCCTCCGTTACTTCAATAACGTAGCTTGGAAGTTCGCAGACTATGAGCATATCTTTGTCGCTGATGCCCCGTGCCTGTTCAAGCAATGATAAAGAGCCTCTACGCATTAACACACTTTTAAGGCCAAGTTCAGTGAAACGAGTGTAAAGCCATTCCGCAGGCATTGAAGAAATTCCCCAACCCATACAGTAAATCGCATCGGCTCTCTTAACTGCTTCGCAAAATTCCTTCACGTTCTTGGTATTGCTTGTGAGATTTCTGTAAGTCTCGTCAATGTTAGCCTGTTCGAGTCTGCATAGTTCTGAGATCATGTCAGAGCCATTCTCAAGGGCAGTATTATTTGACGCGGGTATAACTTGAGTCATTAACTTTTTCTTGAGAGTGTTCTTCAAGTCTGCATAACCATCAAAGCCCAACATTCTTGCGACTCTTACAAGTTGAGCACGTGATACTGATAGTTTATCTGCTGTTTCGCTGATCGAGTGAAAAGCTATTTCTGACGAGTTACTGAGAATATATTCAGCTACTCTTCTGGTTTTAGTGGGAAAATGATTGAGCTTCCCTCGTATTCGATCCTCTAAGCGCTGGACGTCCATTTTACGATAACTTTGTGCACCTCACGTAATTCACGCCGCTGCCTCTTGAAGAACGTAATGTGCCCTCAACTTCGACAGGTTCATCAGCGTTTTTACCCGCAAAAATTTCTCGTAAGCCCTCATCGTAAACGCGAACGACCAAAAAATCTTTGCCTTCTGATGTCTCTTGACGTACTGCAAAACGTACATATTTTCCCGTGCCAGTCTCCCCTTCAGCTTGAGCCTTAATCACATGAACATAACCGGAAAGTTTAACTTGGTTAACGAGCTCAAATTCTTCGCCGAGATTCTCAACTTCCTGTACGTCCAAGAACAATTCGCCGCTTCCCTTTGAAGAGCGTAACACGCCCTTGACTCTTATGGGAGCATTTTCTGGTAAACCCCTCAATTTTTCCTGAATGTCATCAGCAAAAGCTCTTGCACTCAAAAAATCTTTGCGTGTAGTTCCGTCTGACCATAAATTCTCGTGCTTGATTGAGAACGGGAAATAGCTGTTGCCCTTCTTCTGGTTCAAGTGATGAAGGAGTCCCGATATTACTGTTTCGTTTGTATCATTCATTGGCTATCACCTTTTCTATAAAATTTAAATTTCTTGCTTGCATAATTCTACAACGTTCAGCCCGGAAAAAAAGCCGATAAAATGCCGTTGAATCGCTTGCATAAATAGTAAAACCTGATAAAATGCAGAAAACTTTGTTTCAGGAGGTGTAAACAATGACAAAAGCAGAACTTATTGACGCTATCGTGGCAAGACTTGACATGCGTAAGAAAGATGTCGCTCCTGTAGTGGATGCAGTGTTCGGAGAAATTCAGGGCGCATTGGCTAAAGGCGATAAATGCACGTTTGTAGGGTTCGGAGTTTTCGAGGTTCGCGAGAGAGCTGCAAGAGAAGGACGTAATCCTCAGGATCCTTCAAAGGTAGTGCTTATTCCGGCCAAGAAGGTCCCAGTATTCAGACCTGGTAAAGAACTCAAGGAAAAAGTACTTGACGCTAAATTAAAGTAGCAATTTATCAACAAACGCCGTAATACCCCTAGCTTCAGCTATGGGGATATAAGGCGCAGTGTAGTATAATACTTCAGCTATCTAAGTAGGGGCAAAATCCGCTAGATAGTGTGACAAACTAAAAAAAAGAATGGTCGGGGCATCGTACCATTAGAGGAGACGCAGTAAGACCGGAGCAAGCCGGCAGCGTTGTTGATGCTAGAATCCCCTGCCTTTAGGCGTGGGGAGTATGTCAATTCTCTAATCTAATCTTTAGTTGTTAGCGGTTCCCGTAAATTATGAGAGCCGCTTTTGTTTTACACGTATACGGAAGGAAATTATTAATGCTCGAATTCAATAATCTAATCTGGCAAGACAAAGACATCTATACGAAATACTTCCAAGCTTCTCCAGTTCATTACGCCGAATATTCTTTCTTTGGGTTATGGGCGTGGCGACATTCTTATCCGATTGAGATAGCTTACAGTGATGAAAATTTATGTTGGCTTCGATCTGGTGGGCCATTACCTGGAATATTTGGACCTGTCGGAAATTGGGACGCCGTCGACGATTGGGACAAAGCACTATCACACTTCAAACCCGGCGATTTAATTTATGACGTGCCCGGAAAACTCAAAGCTAAACTTGAGACCAGAGACAATTTACGCTTCACTGAAGATCGCGATCAACACGAATACGTTTACGCTGTGAAAGATTTAATTGCTCTCAAAGGCAAGAACTACTCCCAAAAGCGCAACAGAGTAAGAGCATTTCTCGATGGCTATGAGTGGGATTATTACCCGTTGACTAAAAACGATTTCGACGAGATTTTAGACTTTCAAGAACGTTGGAGAGCTCACAGGGACGAAACAATGACGGAAGATGAAGCTGCTTCACTTTATGATGAAGATTTAGCAATACGCAACGCTCTTGATAAATGGGACGATTTCAAATTTTCGGGAGGCTTTATAAGAGTCGACGAGAAAATCATAGCTTACACGATCGCTGAAGAACTTGACGAGAAAATTATTGACGTGAGGTTCGAAAAAGCTTTTGGTGAGTACGCCGGAAGTTATCAGGCAATAAATTTCCTGTTCATGAAAAATCATTGTTCGAAGTATGAATACGCAAATCGCGAGGAGGATATGGGAGAACCTGGCCTTAGAGAGGCAAAACTTTCTTATAACCCCGTGTTCATGCTTGAGAAATATCAAATGGAAATTCTATAAACTTGAAAAAGAGGCCCTGAATTACTCAAGACCTCTTGTAAAATTTTATGAACTTGATGAAGAACTGGAACTGTTGTTGCTGCTAGTCATTTGTTGCAGGATTGAAGCCATTGCGCTAGCCTGTTGATTGAGCTTTGAAAGTTGTTGTTCTGCCGCCGCAAATTTTGTACGTAATGACTCCTCTTGACGGTCAAGTCTCTCCTGATACTTCTCCAAATACTCGTTAATGTCATCAATCTCGCTTTGAATGTTGTCGATCTCACGCGTTAAGACTCCTTTCGTATCGCCAGAAGCCGTCAACATAGACTTGCACCACGAATCCATTTCAGTAACGAACTTCAACATTAATTCCTGCACTTCGTCCGGGTTATCTTCAAGAGCCTCCATGAATTTTTCCGTGTCAAACTCGAGTTCGCCGCTTTTGCCGTAATCCGTACTAGTGGTTGAAATTCCAAGCTGATAAATGCCCTTGTAAGTGTAATTCATCTGTAACGCATTCAAAGCCGCTGTGCCTGAAATTGTAATTTCATCGTTGGAAGTTGACGTGAGAACCAGTTTATCGTCCTGAATGCTCGCCTTCAACAATGGCTGCTCCAAAAGTTTTCCGCTTTCATCGTAGTGCAAATTTTTCGCTTGGCCTACTGCGTCTTCACTGTTGATCTTGTCCACGATATCTTCAAGCGTGTCAGTTGGATCAATCGTAATATCGCTGTATGTGCTGCCGATTCGTAGTCTCAACGTTGAAGAATTCCTCAAGCCGTTATGAGCCATAGTGCCGTAAATTTCAGCCGCGCTCTTTCTTTCGGTAAATGAGAACGTAAAATTTTGTGCCACTATATTTCTCATTTGACTCTTTGTGTTACGAAGCAATGAGTTACCGTGTAACAAGCCCCAGCGCATTCTGAAGTCGTCGGAGTCAATCGTTGCGGCCGTATCTTCATCAACCTGGCTTTCAGTCATTCGCGTGTTCATCCAGGTCATCAAGCTATTGTAATTATCAACAAGAGTTTGAATCCCTTCAACAGCTTTTTCTGCATCGTGTGAAATATCAATTGAGACTTCCCCGAGGCCTTTCAAGTGTAACGTAACGCCTTTAAGTGCACTGATTTCATTGCTGTAACCTTCGCCAATATCGTTTGAAGAGCGCGTAACCTCGTTGTCGTCAAGCATGATAATAGCGTCTTGTGCGGCTGTGTAATGTTCGTCGTCGTCCTGGTCAAGCTCCAACAGTTTCAATAAATCTCCGTCGGCATCGTCGCTAAGTGTGAAAGTGTTCTCGTCGTATTCGTATTCAACGTCAATTTCATCGCCATAGCTCGGAAGGTTCGTGTTAGCCTCTCTATCAGTTGGCGTTATCCAGTCAAATTTGAAAATGTTCGTTATGCCGTTAGTGGCTTTGTTGATTTCAAGGCCAAGAGTGTTATTCATGACGTCGGTCGGAGTCGTCTCGCTGGAGTCGCTGGCTGTATACGTAAGGTCATAAGTAGTACCGTCGTACTTGATTGAAGTTATCGCCCCGTTCACGCTGTTGAAGCCATAGTCCCTAAGATCTAACACATCTTCATTGTTGCGCGTGCCCGAATAAGTTTTTGTTTCGCCGTCAGCAGTTACAAGATTTACCGTGTAAGATGAGCTTGGAGTCGGATAATACCATTCGTAATCTGTGCCTGTCTTCCAGTTTATGGTGACATTGCCCGCATCATCTTGGCCGATCTCAAAATCATAGTTCTCGTAGTAAACTTTTCCGCTCATTGTGATTGTAGTAGTGCCGTCCTCGAACTCTGAATAATCCGGTAAACCGCTGGTGCCTCGCATGACCACATCAGAATTTGAACGTGTAACTGCGTTATCGTCCTCAAGCGTGAAAGTTTCTCCGCCGCCTTCGCCTCGTCCCGTGTAAATCATGCTTAACGTTGCGCCATTAGCAGGTTTTGATCCAGAACTCAACCACTTTATAACCGGCATGTGTAGCGAATCGTCTTCATCATCAGAAAGATCTTCGCTTCCTGCTTCAATCGTGTAATCAGTCCCGTAAGTGTAAGAATTTCCGTCGCTGTCAGTCAACGTGAACACGGACTCAAAAGCTTCGGCGATTTCATCTTCATCAGAGTCGTCGTCAAGGCCCAAGTCCTCGAAAATTTGTTCATAGCTCAAAGTCTCGTCGTCAACGTCGCCATAACCAGAGTCAACCGCAAAAGTTAAGGTCGTCTCGCTTGCTGAAGAGTCGTAGGTTGCTGTACCCTCCAGAGCCTCAAAGCTTGAGTAAGTTACCGTGTACGTATCGCCTTTTGCCGGGCCAAGTGGAGTATATACGGTCTCATCTGTGTACCATACGATATTACCGTCGTCGTCAATCGTAAAGCTGTTCTCGTCTAAATCGTTCTCACTTACAACATAGCTATAAGTGTTTCCGTCGCTGTCAGTGATCACATAATCTTCGTAATCAATATCGCTGTCGTAATCGTCGCCAAAAAGCGTTTCCAGTGATTTATCTGTGTCGGAGGCGTTTACGTTTTTTGTAGGTATCTCGATAGATTCAAACTTGAATGAAACTGTATCGTCAAGGCTTGGGGCTTTTTGGTAAGAACTGAGGCTGATACCTTTATAATCCGCATAAGTTGTTACAGCCAAGTTAGCGTCGTTGATATTGATTGTTCCGTCGTCGTTGTTGTCCTCTGAAACAAGCCAAGATATAACATAGCCGTCCTCTTTATCGTTGAGCCTTATCACATAATCGCGTCCGTACTCGTAAGTTGTTACGCTATCATCATCTTCAGAGTCAATCGAAGTCAATTGGAACAAGTCCGCATAAGCTGAATCAACGTCAATGTAAGTTCTTGTTACGCCGTCGGAGTCCGTTAAGTTCACAAGTGAAAGTTCGTTGCCAGTTGTTGACTCGTAAAGTTCACTGAACGCATCAAAGTCAAAATTTTCAGCGTCTAATGTATTCTCGTTTGCACGTACTTCAGTTTCATCTGTGTACCATACGATATTACCGTCGTCGTCAATCGTAAAGCTGTCCTCGTCTAAATCGTCCTCACTTGCAACATAGCTATAAGTGTTTCCGTCGCTGTCGGTTATGGTGAGTTCAGAGTAATCGCTGATAGAAGATACACCTAAGAGGCTTGCGGCGTTTTTTGTAGTGCCGTCGTTTGACGCGGTGGCGGAGTATTCGAAATTTATCGTGTAGTCTGTATCATACGTAGGAGCTGCCTTGAAATCCAAGGTACTCACATTCTTGTATTGGGCGTAAGTTGCTGCTGCGATATTGGCATCGTTGATGTCTATCGTATCGTCATTGTTGCTGTCATTAGCTACTAACCACGAAATACTGTAACCACTTCCGGAATCGCCAACCCTGATAACAAAATCGCGCCCGTACTCGTAAGTGTTAGTGCCATCGTCAATTGTGAATGCTGATAAGTCTTCTGGATCAATATATGTGCGTATGATACCGTCCGAGCCTGTCAGAGTTACTGTCGGCAATTCCGCGCCACCCGTGAGGTCTGAAAGCTGATCTGCGGTTATGGAGTCTTCGCTGGAAGTTATATCCTGCTTAATCCAATGTATGTAAGCATCACCATCGGAGTCTGTAGCAACTTCGTAATCAGTGCCGTATGTGTAACCTTTAATCTTGAGGTATTCATAGTATGAGGAATCTATTTCTTCGCCAAAAACTGTTTCAAGCGTTTTATCGTTGTCGGAAGCGTTGACGTACCCCGGCATATTTAATCCATAGCTGTAATCCAGCGAAAATGATGACGAACCAGTCGTCGGAACTGATTTTGGAGCGGCAGCACCTGTTATGCCTGCTAAACTCTGGAAGTTAGAAAATACACTTCCTTGATTATTTCCCCATAGCAAGATATAACTTTCACCGTTATCATTTGAGCCAATTGCGAAATCGACACCATAACTATAGATTATTCCGTCCGTTGATGTCATATTAAACTTTGAACGTTCAGAGGCAGGAGGGTTGAAGAAAGCGATACTGCCGTAGTTAGCACTAGTTGCATTTACTGTCGGAAATTCATCACCATCATGATTGGCTGCATAAGCTGTTTTGTATTCATCGAAATTTTCGATATTAATACCAGTCACCCAAATATTATTACTATTGCCCATAGTAAATGAAGCTGTTCCTGTAACAGTTGAATCAATCTTAACACTGTAAGAGTCCGGCTCATTGGTCTTGGTTGTGCTCGTCTTTGTTACGCTTAGTGTTTGAGGAGAAATACTGATGGTATAGTTTTCAGGCTCATTGGTTTCAGTTGTGGCGGCTGTCTCAACGTCATAGCTTACAGAATTATCCTTCGTGTAGCTCACTGTGTAGGAGTCGGGTTCGTTGGTGTCTGATTCTTTCTCAAGCCATTGAATTTTTCCGTCGCTATACACAAAATCTTTCCCGTATTCGTAATCCGTTTCTGTCACTGTCGTCGTGGTGGTCTTGATTACGTTTATAGTTTCGCCGTCCTCGTCTTTGTCGGTTGTCTCAAGAGTTGTGATTGTAGTTGTAGTTCTGATTTTGCCGTCAGAGCTCGTTGAAGTTGTCGTTTCCGTGTTTGTTGAGCCATCTCCGGAACCTCCGGACTCTGTTGTTGTCTCTGTGTCGGTGTGAGTGCCGGTTATGGTCATTCGTTGGCCTAGTGTTCCCTCGTCCTTGACCGTAAAGCCTAAATCAACCGTATCAGAATCGCCCGAGCCTCGTTTGATCTCTTTGCTTGTGAAGGAGTCTCCCTTGGCCATTGTGTAAGTTGCACTGACCTTGTCGCCGAGTTTGATCTCGTTAGTGTCCTTGTATTGCTTCCAGCGAATTTCGCCATTAACAACTTCATAGTCCTGATGAATTGAGAAAGTTTTTCCGCCGCTCGTGACTGTGAGTCTGTCTGCGTTATCATCGGAGACGTAAATAGAAGTCGTTGCGCCTGTCTCTGAATTAGTGATTACGTTTTTGAGTGAGCTTACTCCGCCGGTGTATTTGTTGCTCAAAGTTCCGTTCACTGTGCTAGTGCCAAGGCCGGTGCTATCGCTCTTGAATATCAACCTGTTATCGACGACCGAAGCTGTAACGTTAATTCCTGCGCCTGTAGTTTTGAGGGCCGTATTGATTTTGGACTTGAGGGACTGAAGCGAGTCATCTTCACTAACTTCAACGCCTATTTTTTGTCCGGCAGCGTTCACATAAATTGATTTACCCGTGAGTCCTCCCAACGTGCTTTTGAGGGTTGAGGCCGTGATTTGCTTTGAACGATTAACTTGTGCGCGGGCCAATTGCTTAACGACAATGTCATGAACGCTTACTTCAGCATCAGCATTAACCGTTGCAGTTAAGACTCCTTTGTAAGAGCCCATTGTATCAACTCGTTCGATCTCGACTTCTTTAGCTTTGTAAGTTGATGGAATTTTTAGGGGAGATAACGAGGACTGTATGGAGTTCATAGTGACCTTCATTTCCTCGAATAAGCTTTTCTTGTTCGTCAGGTTAGTCTTCTTGTTGACTTTGACTTGTGCGGGCTTAGCAGCGGCTGTGATGATTTCGTCGATCATGCTTTCCCAGTCCATGCCGGAGATAACGCCTGATACGCTCATAGATGCCATGAATAAATTAACCTCCTGTCAGAAAATATTATCCTGGTTGAAATATCGGCGTGAGTGAATTATTAGATTAGAAGGAACTACAGAAAAGGTCTCTAAAGGAATCAAAAAGGACAGCCCGCGATTACTCACAGACTGCCCCAGAAATTTCAGGTTATCTGATTGGCTCAAGTAAACCGTAGCTATCTTCGCCGCGTTTATATACGACGTTGATTTCTCCGGTGTCAGCGTTCTGGAACATGAAGAAAGCGTGTCCAACGAGTTCCATTTGCATAATAGCTTCGGCTGCTTCCATTGGGTGCACTTCAACTTTCTTGACCTTATCAATGACTGCGGCCTCTGGCTCTGACTCTACTGGCTCTTCAACGCTGAATGAAAATTCTTCACCGGCTCCAAGTTGTGCTCTGTCCTTGAGATAAGAATTATATTTCTTGATCCTGCGTTCAAGATTCTTGAGAGACTGATCGAAGGCTTTGCGAGGTTCTGTAGCGTCCTCTTCTGCGCGTAGAATTACACCGTTAGCGTTTGCTGTGGTCTCGACATTGAAGCTGCCCTTATGATGAGTTACGACGATCTGGCAATTAAGAATCTTCTTAAAGAATTTCTCAAGCTTAGAGATTTTCTTCTCCATGTACTCTCTTAACTTGTCGTCGATGTCTGCACCGCGTTGTACGAAACGAATGTCCATGTTTTCAACCTCCAATTGTAAATTTGATAAGTGTTGTGTTAATTATAGTATATTTTCTCAATTCATGCCTAACGAAATAATTGACTCGAGTTCGTCAGCTTTGATAGCTTTTGTCCCCGGCTCGCCTATTCCCGCTAAAATAGCAAGCTCTATATTTCCTCCTGAAGTCTTGTGAACGTTTAAGACTGCACATGTAATCTCTGAAGGTGTGAAACCCTGACAAGTTATAGGTAAATTATTCTTGTGCAATGAATTAATTATGCGTGTTGAGGTTTCATGACTGCACCAGTCTAATTTTTCGCCAGCTCGTGCGATTATCGCCAAGCCCGTAGCTACTGCCAAGCCATGTTGGATTTCGTAGTTGCTAAGAATCTCTAACGCCTCACCTATCGTGTAACCTATTTTTGCGTATAAATTATTCTCGGCCTTGAACTTTATGCAATACTCTATGACTTTTTCGAGATTCTCGTCAACAATTCCGCGCTCAAAAATTTTGAATAACTCTTCACCAGAACAAATTGCAGTCTTAAGAGCTTCGGCGATACCTGATTTATATTCTTCGGGCGATAAAGTTTTTAGGCAATCAATATCACATAGAACCAGTGAAGGAGTGCATGACATGCCAGCAAGATTTTTACCGGTATGGAGATTTAACGAGGCTGAACAATTTACGGAAGACTCAATCATGGCCACTATAGTCGTAGGAACTAGCACGAGTCTAACGCCACCCATATAAACATTTGCGGCAAACCCTGCTATGTCACATACAACACTGCCACCAAGAGCCACGATTATACATTTTTCGGAGAGGCCAAGTTCTGAAATTTTCTCAAGCAACGTTGAGAGGGCTTTGAAGTTTTTTGCGGTTTCGTTAGGATTAACAAGTAGCTCGCAGATTCTTAATTGAGTGCCTTCGGGTTTGGGACATTCTTTGAAGTTCATGATGACTTGTTGCAGAAATAATTCCGATACATTTTCATCAGTGATTAATAAGATCTCGTGTTCAAGTTCTTCAGCGAGTCTCAAAATCTCGATGCCCAATCTCTCTATTAAGCCTCGTCGTATCTTGATGGTATAGTCGTTAGCTTTTATCGTTGCTGGCATAAATTTAATCTCCCCTTACATAAATAAAACACCCTCCGAAAACTTTGACTGCTTCAGAAGGTGTTCTTGTGAATGAATTTATCTTAATTCGTTGTATTCCGTCCTTATGTCAGCCAAAGCAAATTTGACTCCCGATAAAAGTACCAGAAGCTATACATGTATTCGACTGAATTAATAAGGTTACGCATTGTCATTCTTAAGATTTCTCTCCAGTTTATGATTTCACATGAATAATCACACAAGCAAGCAAAAATGTCAAGAATTATGAGGCTTATATGAGCTATTCAGATTCACGATTTTAGAATAGAATTACAAAATATTTGTCTAATGACAGTAAGGAGAGAAAATTATTCATGAGTAAACTAGATGTCCCGTATAAGATTTATCTGGACGAAAAAGAAATCCCGACTTCCTGGTACAACGTAAGAGCCGACATGAAGAACAAGCCCGCACCACTTATTCACCCGGGTACGTTGAAGCCTTTGAAGTTTGAGGAAATGCAGCCGATCTTCTGCGACGAGTTAATCAAGCAAGAACTTGACGACGATACAAAATTTATTCCTATTCCTGAAGAGATTCTCAACGCTTATAAAATGTACAGACCCTCACCGCTGACTCATGCAGTATTTCTTGAGAAGGCATTAGGGACCCCCGCACATATATTCTATAAATTCGAGGGCAATAACACTTCCGGTTCACACAAGTTAAATTCCGCAATGGCTCAAGCTTATTACGCAAAGAAACAGGGGCTTAAAGGCGTTACAACAGAGACAGGCGCAGGACAATGGGGCACAGCTCTTGCTATGGCGTGTTCATTCTTTGAGCTTGATTGTAAAGTCTACATGGTCAAAGTATCTTACGAGCAGAAACCATTTAGACGCGAAGTTATGCGTACGTACGGCGCTAGCGTGACTCCTTCCCCTTCAATGGATACGAAAATCGGACGTGCAATCAATGAGGCTCACCCCGGCACAACTGGTTCACTTGGCTGTGCAATATCTGAAGCTGTAGAAGTTGCAACATCGACTCCTGGCTATCGTTATGTTTTAGGCAGCGTGTTGAATCAAGTTTTACTTCATCAATCAGTGATCGGTCTTGAGACAAAAGCAGCATGTGAGAAATATGGAATTAAACCTGATATTATCGTTGGCTGTGCTGGCGGTGGATCGAACTTAGGCGGATTAATTTCTCCGTTTGTTGGGGAAATGTTGCGCGGCGAAGCTAACTATAAACTCATTGCCGTTGAGCCTGCAAGTTGCCCAAGCTTTACAAGAGGAAAATTTGCTTACGACTTCTGCGACACTGGAAAAGTTTGCCCTATGGCCAAGATGTACACGTTAGGTCATGACTTTATCCCGAGTGCTAACCATGCGGGCGGTCTCCGTTATCATGGAATGAGCAGCATACTTTCACAGCTTTATCATGATGGCTTAATGGAGGCTAGAGCAGTTGAACAAACAAGCGTATTTGCCGCAGCTGAACAATTTGCAAGAGTTGAGGGAATTTTGCCGGCCCCTGAAAGTTCACACGCAATCAGAGTCGCAATTGACGAGGCTTTGAAGTGCAAAGAGACTGGCGAGGAGAAGACAATAATAATGGGTTTAACAGGCACGGGATATTTCGATATGATGGCTTATGAGAAATACAATGACGGCACCATGACCGACTATATACCGACTGATGAAGACCTTGCGAAAGGTTTTGCCGGGATCCCGAATGTAAATCTGTAGTCGTAAATCATAAATCGCTGGCCGCTCTCTTCAATAGGGGGCGGTTTTGTTATAATGAGCTTGCTTTGGAGGTAATGCGATAAATTATGGAAGTCTGTTTTATATCTAATTTCTTGAATCATCATATTGTTACTCTCGTTGAAAGTGTCCTGGAACGTGGCGATGAATGTTGGTTTGTTTCCACAATAGGTGAAGTGCCGACCGACGCAATCAATCTAGGGTACGCAAGTAAGTTCGATTGTGATAGCCGTGTGCTTTACCCGCATAGAGATAAAGCCAAAGTCCTTGACGTTATCGCAAAAAGCGACATTGTTGTGAGTGCATATTATGGTGTAGATTTAATCCAGGAACGTGTAGACGCAGGCAAATTAACTTTTATCTCGGCAGAGCGAATCTTCAAGTCCAACAACGCTTTAATCACTGGACGAATCAAAAACGCCCTACGACGAGTAAAATATTTATGGATCAACAAACGTCATCATTACGACAAAAACTGTTACTTCATGCCTAAGGGAGCTTACGCAGCGTCGGACTTCAGCAAATGTGGCATCAAGAAAGATCGAATGTTGAGAGGGGCATATTTCCCCGATGTCAGTCACTTCACAGAACCTAAACAATATAGAGACAAGCTCACAAGATTCGCATGGGTCGGAAGATTTTGGGGCTGGAAACACCCTGACGACGCTATACGAGTCATTAAGAGACTACACGACGAAAATTATAACGTTGAACTCTTTATGATTGGTCATGAAGGGATCGAGGAACAGCTTCACGAAATGGCAAAGGGCTTAGATTATGTGCACTTTACCGGAGCTTTACCGTTTATGAAAGTTCGTGAGCAATTATTCCAAACAGACGCGTATTTATTCACGAGTGACTATCAAGAAGGCTGGGGCTGTGTCCTCAATGAAGCAATGGCGGAAGGCTGTGCTGTTGTTGCTAGTAAGAAAGCTGGCGCTACAACTTATCTGATTAACGATGGCGAAAATGGACTTGTTTATGATGGTTCAGTTGATGACTTGTACGAGAAAACTTTATCGTTACTAAAATCGCCTGAAAGGATTCAGAAAATGGGACAAGCCGCAAAATATACGATTGAGCATGTATGGAACGCCGATGTTACTGTTGAAAATCTTGTACAGCAATATGAGTCGATTATTCAGCATGGAAGGTTTTCCGAAAAAGTGACAGGGCCTTGCTCGATAATAACTAGATAATTCACAATGAGATAATTGACAGAATAATATATCGCGTTTACAATTTCACTCGTAAGAAATTTTTGTGAAGGGAGAGTAAAAACTATGTCAGTAAATTTCATGTCAACATCTTCAAAAGTTTTTATGTTCCCTTATGCGTCAACACTCAAGATAAAGCGTAATTATATATTCTTGCCTTATAGTGAATGACGACAAAAATATATATTCGATTGCATAGATAAGAGAGCCGCTCATTCACTGGGCGGTTTTCTTTATGTGTGCACAAAATTTTATGAAGGAGAAATTTATTTATGACAGTCTTTAAGGGAGTAGCTACAGCTTTGATTACGCCGATGAACGCCAACGGTGTCGATTATGATTCATTCGGTCGTGTGATTGATTGGCAGCTTGAGCAGGGAATTAATGCCCTCGTAATCGCCGGAACAACCGGAGAAGGTTCAACGCTTGATGATGCCGAACACAAAGCCGTCGTGAAGTTTGCAGTCGAGAGAATAGCCGGAAGGTGTCCCGTAATAGCGGCAACAGGTTCAAATGATACTCGTTATGCTGTTCAGTTGACTAAGTACTGCTGTGAAGTTGGAGCCGATGCAATGCTCGTGGTTACCCCGTATTACAACAAGGCCACACAAGGCGGATTAATTAAGTCTTACACAACGATCGCTGATAATTCAACAAAGCCGATAATTATCTACAACGTACCCTCACGAACAGGCGTTAATGTTGAGCCGGAAACTTACGCGGCGTTAGCTGACCACCCCATGATAGCCGGAATCAAAGAAGCTAATTCAAACATTGAGAAGATCGTAAAGACTGCGAGACTAGTTGGCGACAAGCTTGACATTTATTCGGGCAATGACGATCAGATCGTGCCTATACTCTCAATGGGAGGAAAGGGCGTTATTTCCGTACTCTCTAACCCAATGCCGAAGAAGACAATGGAAATTTGCGACAAGTTCTTTGCTGGCGATATTAAGGGCGCGGCTGCGTTACAGTGTGAAATGTTGCCAATGATTAACGCTTTGTTCAGCGAGGTCAACCCGATCCCCGTAAAAGCTGCTATGGCTGCTATGGGCTTCTGTGAAAATTATGTGCGTCTGCCCTTAACTCCAATGACCGAACCTAAATGGAAAGTCCTTGAAGGCTTGATGAAAGAGCAGGGGTTAATCTAAATGAAGCTCATTATTAACGGTGCTAACGGCCGTATGGGTCATATGGTCACGAAAATGGTCGAGGAGTCAGGAGAAGAGATAGCCGCGTTGGTTGATATGACTTTTGAACAATACGACCCCTCCCTACCCTCCCCTTACGCAGGGGCGGCAAGATATACGCGACTTGATGAATACAACGGTGAAGCTGACTGCGTGATAGACTTCTCCAACCACAAAGCCACTCCCGAAATTACAGCCTATTGCGTAAAACATAACTTGCCTGTTTTAATCGCGTCAACTGGTCAGAATCCTGAAGAGTTAGCTATGATTCATGAAGCCGCTAAAAAAGTTCCCGTGTTCCTCTCGCCTAATATGTCAATCGGTGTTGCATTGCTTGCTGACTTGGCCGAAAGAGTTACGCGTATATTTGGCTCTTGCGATATTGAGTTAATCGAGGCTCATCATAATCAGAAGTTAGACGTTCCAAGCGGCACTGCTTTAATGTTGGCAAATCGTATCAAGGAAGCGGAGAATGATTTAACGTTTAATATCGGTCGTCACGAAAATGGCAAGCGTCCAGGAAACGAAATAGGCATTCACTCGTTGCGGTATGGCTCTGAAGTCGGGACTCACGAGATAATTTTCTCAAACGGTCTCGAAACTATAACACTGAAGCATGACGCTAAGGACAGGGCTTTATTCGCAAAGGGAGCTTTGTCGGCGGTCAAGTGGCTTGTAAGTCAGAAGCCGGGATTCTACAACATGAAAGATTTTCTCGCGGAGGCATAACATGGAAGCACAGGAGATTATTAAATTCATAGCTGAGGCCAAGAAAGTTACGCCCGTGAAAGTTTATTTGACGGAGAACGCACAAGCAATAGATTTTTCCGGGACTAATGCAAAAGTTTTCAGTGGTGCTAGCAAAGTTATATTTGGGGACTGGTCAGAGCTTGGCCCGGTCCTCGAAGCTAATCGTGACAAAATCGCTGATATAGTCGTTGAGAATGCTGCACGTAACAGCGCAATACCCCTGCTTGACCTCAAAGACATTCCCGCACGAATCGAACCTGGCGCAATAATTCGCGATAACGTTTCAATCGGCAAGAACGCTGTAATCATGATGGGAGCAATCATAAATATCGGTGCTGTAATCGGTGAAGGCACAATGATTGACATGGGAGCAGTGTTAGGCGGACGCGCAACAGTCGGGAAAAATTGTCACGTCGGGGCCGGAGCAGTCTTGGCCGGAGTAATCGAACCTGCAAGCGCTAAGCCAGTAATAATTGATGATAACGTTTTAATCGGAGCTAATGCAGTTGTCATTGAAGGTGTTCACGTTGGTGAAGGTGCTGTAGTTGCTGCCGGAGCTGTAGTGATTGAGGACGTCGCGCCGGGAAAAGTTGTTGCTGGTTGTCCTGCGCGAGTAATCAAGGATAAGGACGCTAACACGACACAGAAGACAGCGTTAGAACAATCATTGAGGAAGCTATGAACTTTTTAGCAGACGCCGAGGCATTACGAGATAAGCTCACAAAGATTCGCGAAGAGTTCCACGTTATTCCCGAAATTGGCAATCACGAATACAAGACGGCCGAATTAATTGAACATTACCTTGACGAAGCCGGAATTTCTCACAAAAGAGTACTAGGCACTGGAATAATAGCGAGACTCGAAGGCAAGTTGCCTGGAAAAAATTCTGCGTTACGTTCGGATATTGACGCGTTACCCATAACCGAAGCAACGGGAATAAATTTTGCGTCACGTAATCCGGGATTTATGCACGCTTGCGGCCATGACGTTCATATTACAGGAGCGATAGGGGCGGCGTTTATTCTCAAGGCTCATGAGAAAGATTTACACGGCTCTGTAACGTTCGTGTTTCAACCTGATGAAGAAGGCGACGGCGGAGCAAAACGAATAATTGACACTGGAGAGCTTGAAAACGTTGAAGCAATTTTTGGCTGTCATGTTGACCCTGCTTTACCGGCTGGACTCGTCGGGATTCGTTACGGGAATTTTTACGCGGCCTCGGCAATGTTTCATATAACCATAATCGGAAAGAGTGCCCATGGTGCGCAACGTGATAAGGGCATTGACTCGATCGAAGTAGCTTCACGAATCGTCACGGAGCTTTTAGCGATGAATAAGCCTGAAGAAGTCGTAACTGTTGGGAAATTTCACGCAGGATCGGCAGGAAATATTTTGGCTGATAAAGCTGAACTCAACGGGATAATGCGAACTTTCGGAATAGATAACCGCGCAAGAATGTGCAACGAACTTGAAAGCATCACGCAAAAAATTTGTGAGCAATATGGGGCCAAGTATGAATGTGAACTCAACCTCAACACCCCAGGAGTAGTTAATGACAACGACGAAATCACAAGTCTTGTAGAGAGTTCTGCACGTGAGATTTTGCCGGCTGAAAACGTTCATGTAATTGAGAAACCTTTGTACATAAGCGAGGATTTTGGCTATTACATCATGCATAGGACAGGGAATTTCTATCACATAGGCGCAGGGTGTGAATATCCATTGCATAGCGATAAATTTTTGCCGCTCCCGGACGCGATAATCACAGCTTCGGCTTTACATTCGGCCGTCGTATATAATTTCAATAAGGAATGATTTAACTTGATAATAACCGCAAAATTCGGAGGAACTTCACTAGCCACAGCCTCACAGATTAAGAAAGTAGCCGCGATAATTAAGGCCAAGCCCGAACGTAAATACATAGTAGCTTCTGCGCCCGGAAAGAGAACCAGCGATGACACGAAAATAACTGACATGTTGTATAAATGTCACGCAAAAGCTATTTACAACCAAGACTTCTCAAGCAATCTAGCGAAAATTTCACAGCGTTACGAGGAAATAATTAACGAGCTTGGAATCGATTTTGACCTTGCTTCAGAGATTAAAGAGCTTCAAGAGAACATGCAGAAGTTTACGACGCCTGATTATGCTGCGAGCCGTGGCGAATATATTAATTCTAAGATAATCGCGAAATATCTTGGGTGGCCGTTTGTTGACGCGAAGGAGCTTATATTCTTTGACGAGAGAGGCCAGCTTGACGAGGCTAAAACTTTCACGACCATGGGCGAAAAACTCAAGGCTCTTGATCATGCTGTGATACCGGGATTTTATGGCGCGTTACCTGATGGAAGCATAAAGACTTTCTCGCGCGGTGGCTCTGATGTTACTGGCTCAATCGTTGCACGTTCGGTCAAGGCTGATTTATACGAGAACTGGACGGACGTTTCGGGAATGTTGAGCGCGGACCCTCGTATCGTGAGTAATCCAAGCGTCATTAAATACATAACCTACACGGAATTACGAGAATTAAGCTACATGGGCGCAAGTGTCTTGCATGAGGACGCGGTGTTTCCTGTTCGCAAAGCCGGAATCCCAATCAACATTCGCAACACTAATTCACCAGACGACGAAGGAACGCTAATAGCCGCCTCACTCCCAAAAGATATAACGCGTAAACCAGTAACAGGAATTGCGGGGCGCAAAGGATTTTCAAGCATTCGAGTAGAGAAATCCATGATGAACGGGGAAACAGGTTTTGGGGCCAAGCTGCTCTATATATTCGCGAAAAATGGCGTACCGTTTGAACATTGCCCGACTGGTATAGATACTATTTCTGTAATCGTGAGCAGCGCGTTGTTTGATCAGAAGCGTGAAGAAGTTTTGCGGGAGATCAAGAATGAATTAGAGCCGGATTTTATTACGATCGAGAAGAATTTAGCCGCAATAGCCGTAGTCGGAGAAGGTATGGTGAGCGTGAAGGGAGTGGCCGCGAAAGTGTTCACGTCACTTGCAGATGCCGGGATTAATATCCGAATGATTGACCAAGGCTCTGATGAGTTGAATATTATAATTGGGATTGATGAAGCTGATTACGAACGAGCAATTAACGCTTTGTATTCAGGAATGATGGCATAAATTTTTCCCCTCCTGATCGTCGTGACCAAGAGGGGAATTGTTTTGTTTGATTCGTCGATAATGTCATTGATAAATTCTTTCTACACTCCTGTTTCGTAGTACTGAAGTATGAACGGCATTGTTGCTGTATTTCTTTCTGCCGAACTGTCCGAATCAGTGAAAGTGAACGTGCCATTATTGTAGAATAAATCAGACAGATTTTCTGCGCCGCCGATGAAATCATCAAAACTCACGCTGTCATAATAGGAATTTGCTCCGAAGAATGACATACTGCCCCCCATGGCATTAAATGCAAACGTGTGAGCTTTTTTCATCATATCCCAGAGAGGCAACGGATTACCCATGTATTTCTCTCCAAGTTCCAAGTAGTCCTTCCCTTTGCTCTTACCGTCTTTCGTCGATATTAGCTCAAAAATCAGATTATTATCATCAGTCAACGTAATTATAAGAACGTGAGTCTGTTTATATTTGCTAAGAGCGTTACGAAGCGTCTGTGCGTTGGTTGCATTTTCCGGCTTATGACTCTTCAAAATCTGCGCTACTCTGTCGGAAGCCCCTGACGATTTTTTCGCGGCCTTCTTCTTTGCTGCGGCCATTGACGCTGACGAAATGCCTAACACGAAGCACAACACTAACAACAACGATATGAACTTCTTCATGATAATAAACAACTCCTTATTGTGAAATTTTGACTGCATTATAACGGGGGGGGGTGCGACTTTGTCTAGTCTTTCTTACCAAATAGCCACCACGGAAGCAAGAACAACGAAAAGAACGCTGATACTAATAGACGCGGCCTCAAGCTCAAATTTTCCTGACCCTTGCCAAGAGTTTTAGGGAACGCTATAGCCCCGATTACCTCCAGGACGACTAACACTGCTACGATTATCAAAGCTGACGACTCGTCGAATAATTTTGCTTCAGTCGCATATTTTGCAAACGCTATCAAGCTCAATACTATCCACGTAGAAATGAATAAACCAAACTTTACGCCAACGCTTTGAATTTTCAGAGTCTTCCCTAGCACTAAATAACGAATGAACACATAAACGACAGCTGCGAATATAAGCCCCACTATAACGTCTTCCACGATTTCCTGAATTAATAACTCACTCATAATTTCACTTCACCTTTCTAATTTTTTCGGCTTAAGAACATTCCCAACAACCACCACGGAATTATGAACCACCCAAATAGCGTTCCCCAAATAAGTCTCTGCGTGAACAAGTCATAGCCAATCACAATTTTGTTTTTCCAGATCGTATGAGGCACGGCCAAGTAACCAAGTATCATGTAGATAAATAGCGGCATTGCTAATCAATCACCCCATTCTCTTTAAGATATAATTTATTCTACGAATTTACGCTGAAAGAATCGAATGAACTTGATTAACGCGTAAAAGGAGTTGCTGACTAAAAATGGCTTCCTTCAGATTGAGCAAAGACGTTGTAGAGAAATTGCAGGCAAAATTTGACGAGTTTATACAGGCTCGTAAGCTTGTCCGTGAAAATATCGTGAATTATGTTGCCGATTACAGGAGCTTTGACGGAGATAGACAAGACCGCCGGGAATTTCTTGAACGTGAGTATATGCCGCTTGCCCCACAAATGAGTCACTTGATTCTTGACGATAAGCAAAATATTTTGTGGCATGTTCAGGATATTGCTATCATCATGGGAAGAGATACGACTGCAATCTCGAAATTATTCTCACGCATGGAAGGCAAACCCGGTTGGACTTCAAAGCTTTTAGCATTACAGGAAGATTCACGCTCCGCAAATAACAATCTAATTCACGTTTATCATGAAGGCATATTCGATCTAATCTTTGACAAGTACGAGGAAGAATATTTAGAGCGATTCACGAAACCACGACAAGGTAAGCCGCCGTTAAATCCCGGAGAAGTTACGCGTTTCTGGAAATATCTCAAGACTAAAAACGCTCACGACGATTTACTGAACTTTGAGGACGACGAAGAGGCTATAGAACTACCTGATATTCCCGCGATGAAGTGGCACGATATTTTCGCTCTCATAACACGCAAGGCCTTCACCGCAAAAAATTTGACTCTCTTCCCGATTATATTCGCCATAAGCTTTGAACTTGCACGACGCTGGAAATTATTAATCCCTGTGTTTGCCGCAATGTCATTGATAATTTTCTTGGCCTCGATGATTTTATTACGAACTCGTAAAGCAAAGCCCAGTATTCTTTCTGACGTTGGAGCAATTGCCATGATGTGCGCGGTACTATGGGGACTTGGCCTAATCTCTGATGGAGTTATATATTCGCCGGCTGGAAGTGTGATTGACATAAGCAATAACGACCACAAAATTTCTCTCGTGCCTGATCTCGAACGTGGCCACAAAGTAGTTTTCAGAATTAACTCAAACTTTTACGACGACATTAGCGAAATTTACTATAGACTCGATAAAATTGGTGATTACACATTAACAGGCTTCAACGCTTTCCAATATCCTTTGCTATTCATTGAACCAGATAAGCAACACGGAAATATAACGCTGGAAATTAAATACAAGGACTCCGACGGAAAAGAGCACGGCCCGTTTGAGTTTGAGTATAATTTAGATAAGCTTAGCTACGAATTGAGCAAGGAGAGTATCACTAAATGGAGTCTGAAATGGTTATATTTATCGCGAATAAACGAAACGTGTTCAATCTATGTTGCTATAGATAAAGATTACGCTGCCCCGATTGTCGCTTCACTAGTTTATGGAATCAATACTAACTCGCCCGATACTATTGTCGACCTAAAATTTCACACAGGAGAATTGATTCAGACGCTTCCCGATGATTACGTCGAATTTGTTAGCTCATACTTGATTTTCACTGACGGGACTTCTTCGGATATTAAGATAGCGAAATGATAAAAGCCCCCTTTGTGCAAGGGAGCAATGATTTAATATTGAATGTTGTTGATAGTAACGTTCTGTGGATCTGTTCGAGTGATTCTGAAATTGTTGGTTTCCGGCGTAATTTCTGCCTTAATTGGTAGAGTTACAGGTGCCATGAATATATTTGACATATCAACATAGGCTTTAATCTCAACGTCCTGCGACTCAAAATTAGCTATCAATGACGGCCTACCCTCAATCGTTACTGAAACGTTCGGAGGATTTACGCTCCATGACTGCGGAGTATCCGAGCCCCTAATCTCTATCGGGATATTAGCAAGCATTTTTTCCGCCCGAGTCTCGCCTAACTGTAAGCTAACTCGTACCGAAGGAGCACTTACGATAGATACACCTTCAACTTCCGGTTGTCTCAATGGGGCCACTATAACTTTGTCTTCAGCCAACAATGACACGTCTATAACTTCCGTATCAATAGCTTCAATCTTGGACAAGTCCTCGCGCGTTCCCTCAATCTGAATTTCTGAAGGGTCAGTTGTAATTGTTCGTATCTCGTAATCGGCATCAAGTTTACCGGTTAATCTCACGTTCACTGGCACACGTTTTTTCGGCAAACCTCGCGCTAATACACCCCTAAATCTCACTTGCGCTGGCTCAATCGTAACGTTTCCTTCAAATGGTTCAGACTGTGAGAATTTTACCGGCATCAACAAATCTCGTCCTTCTTGTAATTCCTCAATCGTAGGAGTAACTCGAACGCTTCCAACTTTCGCAACGTCGTCTTCAGCTCCCTTGATACCAACCTCCTTGGGAATTATCTCAACGCCTTCAATATATTGTCCCTCCGGAATGTTTTGCGGCAATATCGTTTCAACCGTCATCAATCGCGTAACTTGTCTCACTAAATCCATGACAACCTGCGACGGAAAACATGAAACCAGAGTAGTATTCGCCGGGTTACTAACGTTAATATTCACGGTGTAGCGTTTACCGGGCACTAAGTTTCTTGCGTCTACATATGCGCTCACGGAATTGTAATCAAGCCTCATCATTGCCTCTTCGGGCCCGCGGAGTTCAACGTCAACTTCTGATAATCGCCCACGTAATATAGTTTGTGAGTCAAGTCCGTTGTATTCGAGAGGGCAGGAAAATTTTCGCGTTATATAAGAACTTTCGTCCATGCCCGTTACGTAAACCCACATTAACACGGCCGTAATTATTGAGATTGCCCACAATGCCCAAGACGATGTTAATATGGTATCGAGATTCAAATTTTTCAGCTTCATAATTTATTTCACCAATTCTCCCGCGCTAGGCTCTTTACGTTGTGCCCAGAAAAGTTCCTTGAGTTCGTGTAGTCTACCCTTCCAGCCTGTAACAACTTTTTCTCCTACGAAATAATGCCGCAAAATTCCCTCAACCTGAAAATCCTTCAAGTTCTTAGAGAGCTTACCCTTCACGGCTAACGATACTTCACCGCGTTCTTCTGATACAACAAACACCATAGCGTCGGATACTTCGGTTATACCTAATGCGGCTCTGTGTCGTGTGCCAAACCAGCGCGAAATTTCCGGGGCATCAGCTAATGGCAAGTAACACCCTCCCGCAATCAAGTTGTACTTATCAAGAATTACTGCGCCGTCGTGTAATGGGTTATTAATCCAGAATATCGAGATCAATAATTCTTCTGTTATGCTAGCGTTCAATGGTATAGCGGTCTTCGTGTAATCGCCTAATCCTACTTCCTGCTGAAAGACTAATAACGCCCCTATCTTGTTAGCCTTGAGATAACGTAACGCATCGGAAATTTGTTTGACCCTTATCTCTGCTTCATCATCGGACATTTGACGCTTGTACAAACTGCTTCGGCCAAGTTCCTCCAACATTTTTCGCAACTCCGGCTGAAACACTATGGGCACAGCAAAGCTCAAAGCTAATAACGAGTTCCCAAGAAACCACGTCAATAATCTGAAGCGCAAGAACGACGCCACGCCAGCCAACACTGCCAGAATAACCACGCCTTTTATAAGTTGTATAGCACGAGTCCCGACGAGTAAGACAAGTATTCGGTAGATTATGAATGAGACTATCGCAATATCTATTAAGCTACGAATATCAGCCCACATTACACTACTAACCTTACAACACCACGATAAACAAGTCCACGAGTTCCATCAATCGAAACTACGTCATCGTCCATCAACGTTGAAAACGCGTCAGCAACTCCCACGATACACGGCAGATTATAATCAATGGCCAGCGAATTACCTTCAGCGAATAACAATCCACTCTCGAATAACACGGCCCCAACTTTATCGAGCACTGGTCTATAGTCCTCGTTTAACTGTCTCACTACGAGAATACAACCCGGCGTGGCTTTCTCTATTGCTTCTTGAGGAGTGCGAGCTATGCAGACTTTTCCTGTAGCGTTGCGATGTGATAACGGCGTCCCTGATAATAAGATAGTCCCTGTTGTGAGAACTTCAACGACGTTTGTTGAACCCGGCCGACCTACTGGAACTCCTGTCGTGATAACTACAAGCTCACCTTCAGGCAAAAAGCCTTTACTCACGCAAATATTAATGGCTTCACGAGCAGCAACGTTAATATCCGACATTTCGGAAAGTCTAACTGGCTGAACTCCCCACCATAACGCAAGCTCCCTCCAAGTTTGTTGACTAGGTGTAAGGCCAAGGATCGGACATTCGGGACGGTGTTTGCTTATCATTTTCGCAGTTAGTCCGCTACGAGTTAATGAGATTATCGCCGGGGCTTTTATCTGTTTGGCTATCAAGACTGCGGCACCACTCACAGCATCGGGAACAGGAATTTCTTCACGGTCTACGATATTTTCCTGTGAGGCCAAATGATTTCCCCATAACCCAAGCTCTTTTTCTGCACGGTCAACTATCCTACGCATTGTAGCAACCGCCTGCACGGGATAATTTCCTGAAGCTGTTTCTCCTGATAACATAACCGCGTCAGTTCCATCAAGTACAGCGTTGGAAACGTCGCTAGCCTCGGCTCTTGTCGGTCGTGGGTTACGAATCATTGAGTCAAGCATTTGTGTAGCAACGATTACAACTTTTCCGCGTACCCTACACATTTCGATGATCTTTTTCTGAACAAGCGGCACGTCCTCCGTAGCAATCTCAACGCCTAAATCTCCTCGCGCAACCATTACGCCATCAACAGCGTCAACGATCTCTTCAATGTTCTGTACAGCCTGGCGAGTCTCGATCTTGGCCAAGACTCTTATATTTCCTCCGAGGTTTTGGATCAATCGTCTTACTTCAACAATATCTTGACGAGTCTTTACGAACGATACAGCGAGATATTCCATTCCGTGCTGGATTCCCCAAGCTATGTCCTGTTTATCCTTGTCAGAGAGCGCGGGCATAGTTATATCAGAGCCGGGAAGGTTTATTCCTTTAGTGTTGCGCAACGGACCGCCAACGACAACTTTACAGTGAACGTCATCGCCCTTTATCTCCTCAACCTCAAGATTTAACGTTCCGTCATCAATGTAAATGCTTTGTCCGGGTTCAACTTCTTTGGATAACAACCTGTAATTCACCCAGACTCTTTCAGCTGTTCCTTCGAATGCCTCTTCACATGATGAAAGTATGATTTTATTTCCCTGTACTAGATTTATTTCCCCGTCCTTCATTAAACCCGTGCGAATCTCCGGGCCCTTCGTGTCAAGTAATGCGGCTATAGGTTTCTTAACACCTCGTTCAACGCGACGAATCAACTTCAACTTTTTCTCGTGGCCTTCATAGTCTCCGTGTGAGAAATTCAGGCGTGCTACGTTCATTCCTGCTTCAGCCATTGCCTTTAGAGTTTCATAATTATCACTGGCTGGGCCGATTGTGCAAACGATCTTAACGAACATTTATAACTTGCCTCCCTCTTAAATTTGTTTTTTGCATTATACTATGAACTATCATGATTAAAGAATTTGTAGAACGCTGGAAAAATTGCGGCGACGAAAAAAGTGACACACAAAAATTTTGGCTTGAGCTATTGCACGACGTTTTAGGCGTTGAGAATCCTGGAGCGTTAATTGACTTTGAGAAACGAGTGACGCTTGAACATAAAAGCTTCATTGACGCTTACATCACGGAGACTCGAGTCTTAATTGAACAAAAAAGCTACGGAATTGACCTGACGAAATGGGCGACTCAATCCGACGGATTTTTATTGACACCGTTTGAGCAAGCTAAGAGATACGCTGACTGGCTGCCGGACTCTGAACACCCACGCTGGATTGTCATATGCAACTTTCAGGAATTTCACGTTCACGATATGGAATTTCCCAAGGCTCCCCCGGAGATTATCAGGCTTGAGGATTTAGAGTCGGACGCGCGAAAATTATTGTTCCTCGTTAATCCGAAGGCAGCTACCCCGAAAGAGATCAGAGAACTTCAAATTTCAGAACAGGCAGGTGAACTTGTCGGCAAACTTTATGACGCGTTATTAACCTGTTACACTGATCCTAACTCCCCTGAATCACAACGTAGCCTTAACATTTTGTGCGTGAGAATAGTTTTCCTTCTCTATGCTGAAGACTCGGGATTGTTCAAGAAGGGACAATTTCACGATTACATCTTGGCCCACAAAGATTCTTCACGACGTGCGCTTATGGATCTGTTCACAGTGCTATCACAAGAACTTGACGAACGAGACAAATATACTGACGAGGATTTAATGGCGTTCCCGTATGTTAATGGCGGACTCTTTGAAGAGGCTAATATCGAGATACCACAGCTAACGACTCCCAAGGCCGCGCCACGTATGCCTTATAGTCCCCACCCCCCCCGGTAAACGTTATTGAAGGCGCGGCTTCTCCACTCGACATTATCATTCACGAAATGAGCGAGGGCTTTGACTGGTCAGGAATATCACCAACTATATTCGGGGCAATCTTTGAGAGTACTTTACGCGAAGGCACACGACGAGAAAACGGTATGCACTACACCACGATTGAGAACATTCACAGGGTTATAGATCCGTTGTTCATGAACGAACTTACAGCGACATTCAACAAGTTACGCAACAATCACACTAAGCTGAAGGCGTTTCGTAAAGAGCTGACCACGTTGAAATTCTTTGACCCTGCTTGCGGCTCGGGGAACTTCTTAACGGAGACTTACTTATCACTTTGCCGGCTTGAGATCAAAATCGTTAATGCCCTCGGTGAACTTCCATTATTGAGCGTATCAATCGAACAATTTTACGGAATCGAGATTAACAACTTCGCTGTAGCAGTGGCCAAGACCGCGTTATGGATAGCCAACATTCAGATGAGCAAGGAAATTAACCCCAAAGCCGTACTTGAGAAAGAATGCCTCCCGCTGAAAAAATTTAACCACAACATAATCGAAGCCAACGCTCTCACTTACGACTGGTCGGAACTCGTCAAGCCCGCGCAAGTCTCCTACATAATGGGCAACCCTCCTTTCGTTGGGCATCAATGGAGAAACAAGCAGCAGAACGACGACATGAAACTAGCCTTTCACGATTTACGCGACCATGGAAAACTGGATTACGTTTGTTCATGGTATAACAAGGCCGCCGACTTCATCAACGGTACTAGAATCAAAGCCGCCTTCGTCTCCACAAACTCAGTGTGCCAAGGTGAATCCGTCAGCATTCTGTGGAAATTCATGCGCGACAAAGGAGTCAATATCTTCATGGCCTACAAGCCCTTCATCTGGACTAGCGAGTCTCGCGACAAAGCACACGTTCATTGCGTAATAGTCGGTTTCACTCGCGGTTATGAGGTCACAGAAAAATTTATCTACACCACCTCCGGCAAAGTTCAACCAGCTTCACACATCAACGGCTACTTGCTCAACGCCCCCGACGTGTTCATCACGAACAGAGGCAAGCCCGCCGATCCAAACATGCCCATCATGAAGAAGGGTTCACAGCCGACCGACGACGGAAATTTGATTCTATCGCCCAAAGAACGAGAAGAACTGCTCACGAAATATCCAGAGGCCGAGAAATTCATCAAGCGTTACATGGGAGCCCGAGAATTTATCCACAACGAAATGCGCTACTGTTTATGGCTTGAAGGAGTTACGCCGAACGAGTACAGACACATCACGCCGATCATGAACAGGTTAGAGAAGGTCGCAGCATTCAGACGCACAAGCCCCACAAAATCTGTACAAGCCGCAGCAGAGACACCGGGACTCTTCACGCAGATTAGACAGCCAAACACAAATTTTCTCGCCGTGGCTAAAGTATCATCAGAGACGCGTAAGTATATACCTATGGGATTTGTGCCTCCTGATGTTATTGTTAGCGATGGTTTGCAAATTGTTTCTTACGCAAATTTATTCATGTTCGGAATCCTTGAGTCTAGTGTTCATATGGCATGGACAAACGTTGTAGCAGGAAGATTAGAAATGCGATTTAGTTATACACCTGCTGTGTACAATAATTTCCCGTGGCCAGAAGTAAACTATAAGCAGCGTATGAAAATCGAGTCATGTGCGAAAAAGATTCTTGATGCCCGTGAAAAGTTTCCTGAAGCGTCGCTAGCAGATCTGTATGACCCGTTGACAATGCCCGCGGAGTTACTGAAGGTACATCGTGAGAATGACAAGGCCGTGTGTGAGGCGTATGGTTGGAAGGCGAATATCAGCGAGGAGGAGATAGTGGCGCGATTAATGGAGCTGTACGTGAGAAAAACGAATACGTGATAAAATAACGCGCGGGAGGTCGTTCTGTAGAAGTTTTGCAGGACGAGGCATGCCTAGGGATTGTCCTTGGTAGCCTGAAGAAATTTCAGGTGAGAGGGGGTGAGAACGTGGAGAAGATGAAGTTAACAATAAAGCTCATACAAGTCCTTACTGAATTTGTACGAGCGATAAATGAAACGATTCGACTTTTACGTAATCAATAGCTTTTCATCATTAGGATTTTACTTGATGAAGGACTAGCGATCCCGAATCAGTAAGTCCTAACTTGGCCGTCTGAGCCTCCCCAGGCGGATTATTAGTGTCATTATCCGATAAGCACTCCTATATGTCAATTTTCCCATGCGTCTATATTTAGTTGTGCGTGATATGATTATCGGTAGAAAGTCCGGGATGATGCGGACATAAAAACTTGATTGTCGACCAAGGGCTACACACCCTCAACCGAAGATGTGTTGCTTTTTTCTTAAATGAGTTAATGACAGAGGCAACAGCTCGTAAAACCATTGCGAGGGCTTTTAAAAATTCAGTCCACTCTTTCATAACTCCCACACCCTTTTCTACAACCCCCTATATGTTGCCTAGGGGTCATCTTAATCTCAATACCACCGAGACTGCCTATATTTTACCAGAAAAATTTTGAGCCATGATATGTTTGGCATTGCCATAAAATACAGCTAACGGGTATAATTATCAACATTTACAGGGGTAAAAATTTTAGCAAATAATAACGAGGGAGTGATTTCTATTGAGTCGCCTTAGCATTATGAACGAAAGCAAAGCTCAAGCCACTGCCGAGTCTCTCCATAGTGATTTAGAGAGAAGAGTGAAGGGTGCACCTCCTGGGCTTTGTCCACTTGATCTAGCCAGCAGTTATCTCAAAGTATGTTCGGCTCAAACTTGCGGAAAATGTGTTCCGTGTCGTGTTGGTTTACCACAGCTTGAAAGATTGATCGATGATTTAATCGACGGTAAAGGCAACATGGAGACAGTCAAGACTATCGAGAAGACAGCCGAGACGATTTCAGCGTCAGCCGATTGCGCAATAGGTTACGAGGCCGCTAACATGGTCTTAAAGGGGGTACAAGGCTTCCGTGAGGATTATGTGGCGCACGCTTCAGAAGGTCATCATTGTACAGCTGAAGGCTTCCATGCAGTGCCGTGCGTATCGTGGTGTCCTGCACACGTTGACATTCCTGGCTATATTGCATTAGTGAACGCTGGACGTTATGCCGATGCAGTGAGACTTATCCGCAAAGATAACCCTTTCCCGAGCGTCTGTGCCATGGTCTGTGAGCACCCTTGCGAGAATAAATGCCGCCGTCGTATGGTTGATGACGCAATTAATATCCGTGGGTTAAAGCTTTACGCCATTGATCATTCTGGCCATGTTCCAGTGTATCGTGAAGGTGAAGGCCCTGCGCCCGCAACAGGTAAGAAAGTCGCTGTCATAGGTGGAGGTCCGAGCGGAATAAGTGCAGCTTACTACCTTGGAATGATGGGACATAGCGTTGAGATTTTCGAGCAGCGTAAACATTTAGGCGGAATGCTTCGTTATGGTATTCCTTCCTACAGATTGCCGCGCGAGGTTTTGCAGGAAGAGATTGACACGCTTTTAACTTCCGGTGATATAAAAGTTCACATGGAGACTTCAGTAGGCGGTCCAGATTTCCCGATCTCAAAGCTTCGTGAAGAATTTGACGCTGTGTATATTGCTATCGGAGCACACACTGACAAGTCATTACGTATCGAGGGCGAGAAGGCTGAGGGCGTTATGTCAGCAGTAACTCTCTTACGACGAATTGGCGATAATGATTTCCCAGATTTCACGGGCAAAAAAGTTGTCGTAGTTGGTGGCGGAAACGTTGCTATGGATTGCGCGAGATCTTCACTTAGACTCAACGCTGATAAAGTAACGTTAGCTTACAGACGACGTAAGGACGATATGACGGCATTAGCTGAAGAGGTTGAAGCAACAGAAGTTGAGGGTTGCGAGATTCTTGAGCTTGCTGCACCGTTGAAAGTTGAAGTCGGCGAAGATGGCAAGTGTAAAGCTTTGTGGGTCAAGCAACAAATGATCAGCAACATCAAAGGTGGAAGACCTGCCCCCAAGGACGCAACAGCAGAACCAATTAGACTCGAGGCAGATATTATCGTCGTAGCTATCGGTCAAGGAATCGACTCACATAACTTTGAGGAAAGCGGAATTGCTGTGAAGTGGGGTTGCATACAGGCACTTGCTAGCGAGGAAGTTAAACCCGTTGAAGATTGGAAGGGAGTATTCTCAGGAGGCGATTGCGTGTCAGGACCTGCTACTGTTATCAGAGCTATAGCCGCTGGAAAAGTTGCTGCCGCGAATATTGACGAGTACCTTGGCTTCCATCACCCAATCGAATTGCCCGTAGAAATTCCTGATCCAACTCCACACAATAGGCCCGCTTGTGGACGAGTGAAAATGCGTGAACGTCCGATCGATCAAAGAGTTCATGACTTCAAGCTCGTGGAAAAAGGCATGACCGAAGAGGAAATGGAGCAAGAGTCGAACAGGTGCTTGCGTTGCGATTATTATGGCTTTGGAAAATTCAGAGAGGGGCGTGAATTCAAATGGTAAACGCGAAAATTAACGGTAAAGCAATTCAGGTGCCGGAGAACACCACAATACTTGAAGCCGCGAAGCTCAACCACATAACGATTCCGCACCTTTGTTATTTCAAGAATCTCAACGACATAGGAGCTTGTAGAGTCTGCGTAGTCGAGATAGTCGGCCAAGATAGATTAGTCTCATCGTGCAATACACTTGTACAAGAGGGCATGGAGATTCTTACGAACAGTCCGAAAGCTCGTCAGGCTCGTAAAGTCAACGTTGAATTAATCCTTTCACAACATCATGCACGTTGCGCGGAGTGTGCGAGGTCTGGAAATTGTGAGCTTCAGAAAGTCGCGAATGACTCCAACGTTTTGAATTTCCCGTATCATGATGACATTCCCGAATTTAATTGGGACGATAAATTCCCGTTAATCCGCAATGACTCTAAGTGCATTAAGTGTATGCGTTGCGTACAGGTTTGCGACAATGTTCAATGCATGAACGTTTGGGACGTCCTCAAGACTGGTTCACGCACAACAGTTGGAGTCACCGGCGGCAGAAAGATTACCGACCCCGAAACACATTGCACGGTTTGCGGCCAGTGTATAACGCATTGCCCGGTCGGAGCATTAACAGCACGTGACGATACGCAGAAAGTCTTAGACGCTCTTGCAGATCCTGATAAAATCGTAATTGCTTCAGTAGCACCAGCAGTAAGGACTTCATGGGGCGAACAACTTGGCCTAACTCATGAGGAAGCTTCACAGAACAGACTCGCAGCAGCTTTGAAGGCAGTGGGCTTTGATTACGTGTTCGATACGGATTTCTCGGCGGACCTTACCATTATGGAAGAGGGTAGCGAATTTATCGAGAGACTTACGAAGGGCGAATTGAAAGAGTATCCAATGTTCACTTCATGTTGCCCGGGTTGGGTACGTTTCATAAAAATGGAATTCCCGGAACTCGTCCCGCAGTTATCGAGCGCAAAATCTCCTCAACAAATGTTCGGAGCCATAATTAAATCATGGTACGCACAGATTTTGGGAGTTGAGCCCGACAAAATTTACAACGTGTCATTCATGCCTTGTACCGCGAAAAAATATGAGTGCGACGTTTCCTGCATGGATAGTTCAGGCGCGAGAGATATTGATGTTGTGTTGACGGTCAGAGAGCTTGACAGGTTAATCAAATCTGAAGGCATTGACGCGAAATCGCTTGAAGAGTGTGAATTTGATATGCCTTTGGGAGTAGCGTCAGGGGCTGGCCACATTTTCGGAACGACCGGCGGAGTCATGGAAGCGGCTTTGAGGACTGCTTACAATCTCGTTACGGGCAAGAACCCTGATCCAGATGCATTCAACGGCGTACGCGACTACAACGGTCTCTGGAAAGAGTCGAACTTCGAAATCAACGGCATCAACTTAAGAATCGCGGTGGCTCACGGGCTCGGAAACATTCGCAAACTTTGTGAGGCTATACGTGATAAGAAAGTGCATTATGATTTTGTCGAGTGCATGGCGTGCCCGACTGGTTGCGCTGGTGGTGGTGGTCAACCGATTCACGAGGGTGAAGAGTGCGGCGAGAGCAGAGGCCATATACTCCTCAATCTCGATAAGAGCATGAAGCTACGTTTCTCACACGAGAACCCTTCAATCGTTCAGTGCTACAAAGAATATTTGGGCAAACCTTTGGGCGAGAAGTCGCATCACTTACTTCACACGGATCAATCAAAGTGGGAGCTTTGGAAATAGATTAACAAGCTGTAGAGTTAGCATTCCCTTCGTCAGCATGGCGGGGGGAATTTTTTGTATAATAAGCAAAGAAATAAAAAGGAGGAAAATTTTATGCGCAAGATACATCAATAATGGCGAATGGCAAGGAGTTGAGGGATACGGTAGCGCAACTGGTGTTTGTGGAACATTTCATCTCGAAATGACTTCTCTTCTAGCAACATTTCATAATACTTTGATTAATGGGGACACAGCCTCAACGATTCTTACAGGTTCTCAACGCTGGAACATTTTTCAACAAGACGGAACTTATGTTGACGAAATAGGCCTGTGGAGTGATGAGGACGTTTTAAGTATGGTACACATAGGACAAAATACGTGGCGTTGTGAATATCCTAACGGAACAATATTAACATTAAGCGCAAATTCAAGTACCGGAGGAACAGCAACACAAGAAGGTACAGTTGATGTTTATGGATATACATTTAAGTATGTTGTTCATATGAAATTGATTAAACTGAGATAAAGAAGGTACGAAAGTAGCTATTAAAATGATCGTACTATAGTCTGGCCAAGTAATCAGAATTTTTTGTATGGTAGAATGATTCATGGAGAGGCATTCGGATTTTGGTTAGTATGGTAAACTCCTAAGCGTTGGCTTTAGTTTTTTGTCCGACCTCTCCCGGACTTCTTAAATCACATTATACACTATGTACATTAGGAGAATTGAGCATGAACCGTAAAAATTTTGAGGACTTCATAGGCAAACAGGTAGACGTATTTTTAATTCCCAACATTGAACACATTTCAGGAGTCATTAGCAAGTGTGAGGACGATTATGTAATGATTGGCGACGAGTTATGGGCATACCCCGCTATTTTAGGAATAAGGCCACGTTCTCAAGCAAAGACTATACAGAAAACTATCACACCCAAACAGCAGCAACCTAAGAAGCCAGAACCTCAACACGAAGTTCAACAGAGCCAAGCCGCCGAAGAAGTTATGACTCCGCCAGAAGAGCCTAAGCCTCAAGAAGTAGACATGAGCAAATTTGAAGGCCGTGAATTTTCAGGGACATTAGTATCGTTTTTCTATGAGCGTGGGGCATGGGGATTTATCGAGTCCGAAGAGGTCAAGAAGTGTAACATTCCATTGCGTGACGGCGAAAAAGTTTTCGTGCACATAAAGCAGATTACCGACGAAGCATTACGACAAAAGCTTATGAACGAGAAAAATCCTAATCCGCAAATTGAAGTTGTGTTCAAGCTCACACAGAATCCCCAAGGAGTTGCCGCTGATGATGTTCGAGAAAAGAATCCCGACAAAACTTTGAAGATCGATATGGCATCAGCTATTTATGAGGAAGGCGAGATAGAATTTTTTAGACGTTACGAGGAAATCCCACACGGAGAGATTCGAGTCAAGGGCAATAAATTATACAGGTTCGATGAAAGCGACGTTGTTGATCCGTTCTTGGCCGTGTTCCTTGAGTGTTCGCCGTCAGCAGAAGGTCAGCAAGTGAAATTCATAAAGACCATGGGCAATAGAGGCAAGATGAAAGCTACTCACGTATCGGCATCAGTTCCATTCCCTGAAGAGAAAATCCACGATTGGGAAAGGTCAGGGCTACTTCAGAAAGCTAAAGAACGGCTAAAAATCAGTTAAGTGAAAAGTTGCGAGCCTTGTAGAGATTCTATAAGACCCGCATTAATTGTTAATTATTGGCGATCATTTCTGCGATTGTCTGGGGTGAAATTTTTCCTTCCATCGGCCCAAAACTTGCGGCGTTCAAAGCTCCGGCAGCAGCTCCCATTTTCGCGGCATCAGCTAAGCTCTTACCCTCGGCAAGCCCACATATAAATGCAGCGTCATAACTATCTCCGGCTCCTGTTGCGTCCTCCTGAACAACTTTATAAATCGGTTGCTCAACTTCGAGTCCATTGCGCGTGTAAATCTTTGAGCCTTTAGAGCCATTCTTTAGCACCAAAATTTCAAGCGTCGGATTCTCAAACACTTTCTTGATAGCAACGTCAATATCATTTTCGCCCGTGAACATTTTTAGCTCTGACACGCCTGGCATTAAGATTGACGAACTCGCGAAAACTTCCTGCAACATATCTAACACTGCTTTATCGCGCATCATTTCGAGTCTAACGTTTGGATCGAAGCTAATTTTCACGCCACGAGCTTTCATCATGTTCATGGTCTTGATAATTTCTTTGGCGAAGTCAACATTAGCCATCAACGAGCAGCCCATTATGTGCATAAATTTTGTGTCCTCGAAGCCTCTCAAGTCCTCTGGAGCTTTTGCCATAACGCACGGTGAATTATCCATGTAGAATAAAAATTTTCGTTCCCCATCCGCAAAATACGTAACAAACGCCACGCCCGTATTTCCTTTGTCGGATACAAGCACTCTGCTAACGTCAACGCCGTCTTTTTTGAGTCTGCGCAAAATATTTTCCCCGAAGTCATCTTGGCCGACCCCGCTTATAATTGCTGTAGAATGTCCTAGTCTTGCGGCTGTGCTGATGAAAATTCCCGGTGCGCCACTTGGAAAAGGTCCCCTGAAGTAATCTGACTCGTACAACGGAATATCTTCATGTGGTCTCATTATCTCAACGAGTAATTCTCCCATGATTACGATCTCTGCCATGAATTTTACCTCCTTAAATCTGGATACGTTTATTATATATGATAGAATACTCAACGGAGAGGCGTTCCAGCAATATCGGGACGAGACTCGCAATGGGGGCGCCACCTAGTAGCCTGGATTTTTGGGTGAAAGGAGGCGGAAGCCGATGAAGAATATGCTTGACAGTATAATAAAACTGCTGCAAATCATCGCAACATCTGCAACAGTCCTTGAGCTTATTTTAAGGCTCGTTCGTCATTTGGTTGCCCACTAAGGGTATAGCATAAGGCTTTGTCTCGAGGTGGGGATAGCAACCCCGCTTCAGCTAGCCTATTTCATTCCGTTCGTCCTCTCCCGGACGGTTTTATTATACAACACTACTCACAAAGGAGAAAAATTTTCATGCGCAAGTTTTTGATTGGTCTAATTGCTATTTCATTGTTTGCTTCAACGAGTGAGGCCGCGAAAAGTAAGTTCACGAAATTCCCGGGGCTTGGTTATTGTACAGGAACTTATGTACGTTATCGTGAAGATCCTGACACGGATTCAGAAATTTTGGGAAGGCTTAACGATCCCGATCGCGTTATAGTTTTAGGACAGACTACTAACAATGGCCAGCTATGGTACGAGATTGAAGCCCCTGAAGGCGATGGAACTGGTTTTGTGTTCGGAAAATATATTGAGCCAGTTTATGGCAAGACGGAACAAGAAACTATAGCTTATGAAATTATGGTCAACATTCTACAGAACTATGGCATCAACAAAACGAAGGCGAAACTTTATTCAGGGCCTAAAGGTAAGACGCAATACACTGATAATTATTTGAGCTTTCTTGAAGTCTCGAAGAAGGGTAACTCGTTCGGGGATATTTCGATCGGAGACAGCTTGGGCGATTTGATTGACGCTATGGGCGAGCCTGACTTAAACGACGAGGACGAAATTATAGAATACAATGTTGATGAAGATACGGTGTTGAGATTCATACTCGAAGACGAGAAAATCGTGCGTATGGTCTTTGAGGGATAACCGGCCATAAAAAATTCCCCTTACCTCGTAACTGAAGCAAGGGGATTCAAATTTTCATTCACTATTTACACGGACTATACCCACAACTGAAACAATATTCACAACCAGAAATCATTTCCAGAGGTGCCCCGCATTCCGGACAAATTAGAGCTTTGTCGTTACGTCGAGCAACAGTTACTTCCCTGTCGATTAATTTCTCAAGCAGTAATGCTATAGCGTCAGGAATCGAACGTGCCACGTGGTCATCGTCGGAGTTGAGCATCCAGTATTCTTTGCCAGATAACCCTTTCAGAGTGTCAATGAAATCCTCAAGGCTACAACCGGAACGCAACCCAATCGAAATTACACGCGACAAAGCCTCCGTCATAGCTTTTAATTCAGAACCGCTCTTGCCGACGTTGATAAATATCTCGAATGGCTCTTTACCGTCAAAGTTGAGTGTCACGTAAATGCTTCCCCAAGGTGTCGTGTCCTTAATGGTCTTGCCAAAAACTACAAGCCCCGGGCGTTCTTTCACTCTCTGATATTTCATCTCAGGCTCTGGCTTATTCTCTTTCTCTTTCTCGCTGTCGTTGTCCTTCTTGTCTTCCTTCTTGACTTCGATAGGCTGGAATGAGCGTGAACCGTCCCTATAAATCGTTATGCCCTTGCAACCCATGTTGTAGCAATCCTGATAAACTCGTTTAACGTCATCAATCGTTGCTGAGTTCGGGAGATTAACGGTCTTGCTTATGCCACTGTCAACTACGTGAGCAAATATGCCCGTAACGTTTACATGCTGCTGTGTTGAAATATCATACGCTGTAACGTAAGCAGGATTCGATAAGTGACCACCTGAAGCTCTGTACTCGGCTCGTTGTTCAGGAGTCAATAACTTGTGCCAGAAGTCGCGATCCTCAAACCCTGATCCGTCGGTCTTCATAATGCGTCTGTTCCATGACCAAGCGAAATTGGGTTCGATTCCTGAACTTGCATCGAGCAGCATTGATATTGATCCAGTGGGAGCGATTGAGAGCCTTCTACTGTTGCGCATGTTCCCAGCAAACAAATTTTCCAGAATGAATCGTGCGTCCTCGTATTCAAATTCCTCAAGCGTGTTGATTAACGTTACCGGGATTTTTCCTTCTTCACGCATAACGGCTAATAATTCTCTGAACTCGTTTTCGTTATCAGGCAATTTGGAGTCCTTGAATAATTCGTGAACAAGTTCATGCTTCGGGAAAGGCGATTTCTTGGCGTCAGTAACGATTTTCACGGTAGCTGATAGCGCAGAACGTGCCATGAGTCCGCCAAGCTTTTTGCAGAACGCGTTGAAGATGTCAGAGCCATAAACGATATTTTGCAGTATAGAAGCGTCGGCCAAGCCCATAATTCCAAGTCCAACCGGCCTAATAGCTTTTGTACGTTCGCCAATTTTCTCAAGCGGATAAGAGCAAGCATCAATCACTAAATCAAGGTAATAGATCGATCTGAAGACTTGCGCCTGAAATTTTTCCCAATCGAATTTGCCCTGTGAGTCCACGAACATTTCGACGTTGATTGAGCCAAGGTTGCAGCTAGTGAAGTTGGGTAATGGTTGCTCACCGCAGGGGTTAGTCGCTTCAATGTCCCATTCAGCTCCGCCCATTTTCAGAATATTATCTTGACGCGCTCTATCAATGAAGAATACTCCGGGATCGCCACGTTTCCAAGCAGATTCGCATATGTGATTCATTAAGTCCTTGGCCTTCACAGTTTTGACTACACTGCCATCAACCCTTGAATGTAAATCAAAATCGCCGTCAGTATCAGCCTTGTGCATTAACTCGTCGGAGATAGCCACGGATATATTGAAGTATGATAATTTCCCGTCTTCAGTCTTGCAGTCGATGAAGTCGTAAATGTCGGGGTGATCGTCAAACAACATTCCCATTAATGCCGCGCGTCTCTTGCCTCCCTGAACTACTACAGCGCCCATAGTGTTCCAAGTTTCCATGAATGAGACAGGGCCAGAAGCTTTTCCGCCGGTTCCTCCTGCGATCTCTGAGCTATGTTCACGCAAATGCCCGAAATTTCCGCCGACTCCTCCGCCAAACTTGCTTATTATGCTTGCGTTCTTGACGCTCTCAAAGATTCCTTCAATGCTATCTGGCACAGTGATAACGAAACATGCAAATAACTGTTGATTCTTTGTGCGAGAGTCATATAACTTTTTGTAATTCTCGAAAGTCATTGCGTCAACGTCTTTGTAAATTATCTCCGCAAATTCTGGAATAACAGTCAAGCCTGCCGCAGCACTGAATAAACAAGGAGAGTTAAATAAGAATCTGCGGTTAAGAATATCGCTGGTGATGTTTCTTTCAAGCGTCTTAAGCCATTCGATCGAGTTTGCATAATTCACTTCAGCACTTGTTACAGTACGAGCTACTCTGCGCGCAAATTCTTTGAAGTTATTCTCGTCCCTAGTCGAGTTTAATTCAGCATCGTATCGTTGCACAAAATAGCGTTGTTGTAATAGCCACATTGCGTTTTCTGATAACTCTGATACTTCGCTTTCGTTGATATTTTGGACAAAAAAATTCTTGATGTCTATGTCTTGAATGCCCATTTTACTTGATTTCTCCCTCTCCTTCCGAAAAACGGTCAAAAAATTACCCCCAGACCTCAGATTTACGTGTTGAGATCTGGAGGCTTTAAGTGGTGTTACCTCCTCACTAGCGATCTAGTTTCGTAACCAGTCTTTAGTTAGCGGAGGCATAATCTCTTGTGTATAGTTATATTAGTCAGATTTCTTGTCAGTCGTAATATATTTTCTAGCTATCTTAATCACCTTTGACATAAAACCATCTTTTGCATCAACTTCAGTTATATTAAATTCAGTCCTGAATATTTCAATCGACTCGCAACATATTGAGAGCGAAGGCACAGAAAATTTTGAGTTAATTATGTCTTTCACGGCATCAAAAACTTCTCCGTAACCTGTAAATTTGGCCAATGGTTCCAGCATCAATAATACGCCGCTCTCTCTTATCCAGTTCTGAATGCCTGCAAAATCAATCCAAATAGAGGAGACTGCTTTTCTGTTCATTAAGTTCTGAAGACTTGGTGCAAGCTCTGGGGTCTTTGAGATATTCGCGAGTTCTGCAAAGTTTATTCCGAGAGTTTCGCCCTTGTTCTGAACGAGGCAAGCTATAGGGCTTAACGATGAATCTATCTGCAATACGCCTTCTTGAACTTTATGGAAATGACGAGATTTTGCGATTGTATTGTAAATATTTGCGGCCGCTCCGTTCTTTCCAGTCTGTGAAATGTATATTGCTGGAACGCTAAAGCCCTCAAATACAACGCTGTCATTCACGTTTACAGACAAAGGTCCGTCAAAGAAGTTCACGAGGTCTTTTTCAGTTATGCCGAAACGATTTTTCATCTGGTTAGTAGCAATTTTCCAGAATGGCAATAGCTCGGGATCGTCTCTTACTGCTGCAACATCAATTACACCACCGAAGGCCAGTACCGGAGATTTCTCGCCTACAAGACTCATATAGCCGCCTTTTACTGCCGGAATAGTTTCTATTTTTTTTGCTAATTTATCAGCATATTCCTTCTTAAGCGAGTCCAACAAGTTCAAGGCCGTCATGATCGTGAATTTGTCTGGGACGCGCTCGAAATCAAATTCAAGCTCAAACGGTTTATCAAAATATTTCTCTAAGTCCTCAAATTCCTCATTATCATCATCAAGCAATTTAGCTGTCTTAGAATCAAAATGAAGTAACGCAAAATCTTGAGAGTTAAATTTACGCGGCTTGGCCTCAAACATTCTCTTGTCAGAATTATTCAAAGCATTCATAGCAACTTTTATTCCGTCTTCAGACAAAGCAACTAACACTAATCCGTCATAAGCCTTCACGAATACTTCATTGTCAATGCGCAAAATATTATCGCTGGCTTTTTCGACCTTTATTATACTTACAGCCAAAGGAGCTAACGGGCTATCATTACCAAGCAACAATTTCGCTATATCAACTGCTGTAGCTGTTCCATTCTCGATTCTTTTCACGATTGAAGTTGAGCCTTCATTGACTGTTAATGCAACCTGGAAAAATGGCTCTGATGTATTGCTGCTCTGAACTCCTCCGACAAATGCGAGAGACTTCAACGGAGTGTTTTCTGCGAACATGCTTATCATTTCGATCGCGCCGATAATTTCGTTTGAGTCTTCCTGTGTCAGAATCAACGGCATGAATGTTTCAATATTTTCGCTCGAGAACACCCATTTCAAAAATTTTCCTGTGTCATTGAGTTTCAAGACGGCATAAACAGAATTTTCGGGGCATGGCGTTAAAGCGTCCTCAACGTTTGCAGCAAATACAGAGCCAGAGAAAACAATAAGGCCAAGTATCGCAATAACACACAACCTTCTCAATCTCATTAAGTAATTCCTCCTCCTGCTTTAAGCGATAAAAATACCCTCCTGCATATTACTCTACAAGAGGGCACAAAAAATTACGCTTTGTAAGCGCTGTAGATTTCCAGGAATGATGCCGGCTTTAATGATGCTCCACCAACCAACGCACCATCAATATCTTTCATTGAAAGTAACTCTTTAGCGTTTGAGCCTTTGACGCTGCCGCCATAAAGAATTACAACGCTATCATCACCGATTAACTTGCGGCTCCATTCACAAACTTCTTGAGCTTGTGCACTTGTTGCTGATTTTCCTGTACCGATTGCCCAAACTGGTTCATACGCGTAAATTATTTTTGCCACTTCTTCGGGCTTTAAGTCTTTAATAGCGCTCTTGATTTGACGTTCCATGACTGTGAACGTATTTCCTGATTCTCTCTCTTCAAGAGTCTCGCCGTAACAGAATACAGGAGTCATTCCAGCATCAAGCAGGGCTTTAACTTTCTTGGCTATCATTTCATCAGGCTCACCGAAAATGTGTCTGCGCTCGCTGTGTCCGATAATAACGTGGGTAACGCCATATTCTTTGAGCATAGCTATAGAAATTTCGCCAGTGAATGCGCCTTTAGCTTCGTAGTAAACGTTCTGTGCTCCGAAAACTATTCCACATTTCTTAGCAGCTTGTGAAAGAGGCCATAACGACGTGAACGGGGCAAAAATTCCCACTTCGAGATTTGCGTCCTTTACTGCGTCGTAAGCTGCAGGGAACTCCTCAAAGAATTTTTCTGTCTCTGAGTAAGTGTTGTTCATTTTCCAGTTGCCATAAAGATAAATTTTCTTGCTCATGATTATTAACTCGCTTCCTTAAACTCTGAAAGGCTCCATGCCAGGTAACTTCTTGCCTTCACAATACTCAAGGCTTGCGCCGCCACCAGTTGAAACGTGTGAAACTTTGTCAGCAACTTTGAACTGACGTACCGCGCTCGCAGTGTCTCCACCACCGATTACGCTTATAGTTCCGTGTTCCTGAGTCATTTTCGCTACGGCTTCGGCCAAGTATTTTGTGCCTTCTGCAAATTTCGGATCCTCAAAGACTCCCATAGGACCATTCCATAAAATTGACTTAGCACCTTCAAGAGCTTGAGCAAATAATTTTGCTGTCTCGGGTCCAATGTCTAATCCCATTTTCTCGGCAGGCATTGCATCACTTGATACTGTTTCGAGGTCGTCTGCGTCCATTCCGGAAGCTACAACGCTATCAACAGGCAATAAAATCTTCACGCCCATTTTTGCGGCTTTATCTAACGTATCACGAGCGAAATCGAGTCTTTCAGTGTCACATAGTGACTTGCCAATCTCTTTGCCCTGCGCCTTCAGGAACGTGTAAGCCATTCCGCCACCGATTAAAATCGTAGTAGCCTTGTCGAGTAAATTACCAACGATCGCGATCTTATCGGAAACTTTTGCGCCACCAAGAATCAATACATAGGGCTTGGCCGGGTTTTCACTTACTGCTCCCAACATTTCGCCTTCACGCTCTAATAAATCGCCTGCAAACGCTTCTTTCACGAACGGGATTACGCCGCACGTTGAACAATCTGCACGGTGTGAAGCACTGAATGCGTCCATAACGAACACGTCAAACGGAGCAGCCATTGCTTTTGCGAAATCTGGATCATTTTTCTGCTCTTCAGGGTGATAACGTGAATTTTCAAGCACGACTATTTCGCCAGGATTCAATGCGTCAACAGCCTTAGCTACTTTATCGCCTACGCAATCATCAACGAACACAACTTTTAAGTTATAGGCTTTCTCTATGTCAGGAACGATTTGTGAAAGTGAGTACGCGGGATCTACTTTGCCTTTCGGACGACCAAAATGTGACACTAACGCGACTTTCGCTTTTGCGTCGATTAATTTCTTGAGGGTGCTCCAGTGAGCGCGGATACGTGCATCATCTGTTACCTTGCCATTTTTGAAGGGGACATTGAAGTCTACTCGCATAAGTACTTTTTTGCCCGATACTTCTGCGGGGGTGAACGTTTTCAGCTTCATGATAATTCCTCCGTATAAAATTTTTGGATTTTTTCCCACCGATATTTTACAGCACTTTTCGATATTGGGTACAGTAATTCATGCCCTAGTTCATTGAGTGTGGCCTCGGGGTTAGCGAGTCTTGCTTTAACTACTGCTTGCAAGTTTTCAGGCAACTGTTTTAACTTTCCGGAGCTTACAATTTTTTGGGCCAAGATAGTTTGTTGGCGGGCAGCTTTGATTGAACGGGCTATATTTGCAGCTTCATAATTACGTACTAGGTTAGCACGATTTCTCTGTGAGCGAATCAATGACAAGTCTATCAACCTCAACGAGCTTTCTGACATGCCAGTGTTGCACAAAAACGTTACGATGTCGTCATGATTTCTCAATGTAAATTCGCTGTTGTGTTCGTTCCAAGACAAGCCAGTGATAGAGATTGCCCTGTGTAAAGTTGCTGTTAAGCTTCTGCATGTTATAACGAGATAGTAGCCGTTTTTGGGAAAGTATAAACTTCCTGTGCTTCCCCATAAGCCTTTAAGCCAAGCCCAAGAGTTTCGCAAGGATTTGTTAGGAAGGTTAAGAAGTTCGTGAGGACAAGAAATTTTTACTGACGGCTTATTATTTCTGGTGGTTGTGAGAGTTAAGGCAGGGGTGAAATGAAATTTTTCAGAATAAGACGTAGCTGGCCATAGCTTCATTAATCTCCGTGCAGTTCGTAACCTGGTCGTGGTATTGCGTTTCATGCCCAACAATATTCCGGAGACTTCTAAATCTGCCAAGGCTTGCGAATTTACTCCAGAGTTCAGCCATTCGTCCCACAATTCTCCTAACCATAGATCTTTGTCCATTCATCTTAAATATAACCTTACGCGAGAAAATCAAAGCTCTTTTTGCTCTTGACGTTCTCACGATATATAGGCTGGTCATCTGTCGCTAATTCGTGCTTCTGTTCTGTGTGCTCAAAACTGTCACGTTGTTTTTTGCCTTGTTCTTCACGTTCATCATTCTCGTTTTTTCTGTGAACTCGTTGGGCTTCACTTGCTGCTTCACTAGCCTGTACTGTTTGTACGATTCTTATTCCGTCACGAATTATCTCCTGACTTTGTCCTGTATCTTGGGCAACTGCGAGGGCGTTAGGGGCATGATGTGTATTTGCCTCGACGTTCAAATTTGACATTAACATACTTACCGGTTGCATTACTTTCTAACCTCCTAAACGTCCCTTCATGTAATCATACGGCACTAAAACTATAGCGCGTTTCTCATCGTCTGCTATAAAAGCAGTAAATTTACAAGGCTCATGAACTATGTACGACAAGCCACGGATCGTTATAACTACACCGCCGTAACACGTATCTTTAACTCGTACTATACCTTTATCCTTGACAAGCTCCAACTGTTCCAATAAAGCGTCTAATTCAGTTTGCATACTTTCACGGGCCGCCTGCAACTGAAATTTCATCTTGGTTAAGTTCATCATCATTCCGCGTTTTGTGTCGTCAAGTTGTCCAGCTGCTTCCAACTTCTTCAATAGAGCTAAATTAGGCTCGATACGTTCAAGATTTTCATCACAGCGTTTTATCTCGGTAGTAAAGACTTTTCGTTTCTCTAGCATTTCTGGGGGCAAACCAACAACAACTTCCGTCTTAGTTCCCATTTCAGAGCCAAGGATATTGCATGAGACCTCCAAGCCTGCCTCAATCCTTCCGCCGGCTATCTGCGAATGTTTCCCGCCACCAAGAGCCATTACCGCGCGCTGTGCATATAAATGTGAATGCATGATAGAACTTTTCGCTAGAATCGTACCGCCCGAACGTATTGAAGCATTGTCGGCAAAATTTAAGCTTACGTCACCGTTTGAACGCAATGTGCCTTTGCCCATTCCACGGACTCCACCATGAATAACTACTACGCCTTGACTATCAATATCAGCGCCTTCAACTGGCCCGAACACTTCGATATTTCCCTGCGCTACAACGTGGAAACCTTCTCTGACTGAACCATGAATTTTTACAGCACCAGTGAAATCTATGCTACCGATTCCAAAATCTATATCCTTGTGAATATCGAGTTCAGGTAAGACGACCAAGCGGCCCTTTTCGTTTTTGAGCTGTCCTTCAGCTGTCGCGATTAACAATAATCTGTTCTCGTCGTCACGTTTCAAGCCTTCACCGAATGAAAATTCTACATTCTTTACGGGTTTAGCTTTGACTACTGCTCCTGTAACGTCAACGCCATTTTTGCCATTCTCCAAAGGGTGCTTTATCGCTATCTCTTGGCCAGGGTGCACTGTTACTATGGTGCTGCGGCTCCAAAAGTCTATTTTCTCGTCATCGCGAACTTCAAACGGTTTATCGGGGTCTTTGATTAACTCAATATAAGCGTTTTTGCCCTCAATGGGTTTGACGCCTTCAGCTACAACAACAGCTTCATTGCCCAATTTTCGTGCTAACAATGATTGTATAGCTGTCTGACTAACTCCAACCTGCACGCCATGAGAGGCCAAAGCCTTGATGATTTCCTCTTCGGTCGGCCAAGGCAATGCAAAAAACGGAGGTTCAATAGTTACACTCGCGGTCATTTTGTCTTTTGCCAACGTTACTAAAATTTTCGCGGGCTTCTCAAGTGCTGGGTTTCTGTTACAGATCTTGCAAGGTTCACCGTCTTGAATGAATTTGCGCACGGCCTTGAAATCATAACGTAAAATCCCGTATTCCTTCAAATAAGCGTACACGTCGTTTTCCTTGAAGTCGCGGCTGAAACAAGATAAATAAATCCCTTCGGAGGTCGCCGTCAATGAGAATATTTCCTTATCAAACATTCTGCTTCCTCCTCATTATCGCTCGCAACATTGACAACGCTTTACCATGAATCTGAGATACTCGGCTCTCTGTAACTCCTAAAGTTCGGCCAATTTCTTTTAAGTTCAATCCTTCATAATAATAAAGGCTTAACATATTGCGCTCACGTTCGGGGAGCTCGGCTAGTGCTTCCATTAATTCTTGCTTCTCGCTCTCCTCGTCAAGACGTTCTGAAATTCCTTCACGTTCATCAGCTAACGTAGCTTCTACAGATACTTCGCCATCTTCAAGCGGCGTAACATCATCAAGGGAGGTTATGTAACCTCGTGAGGCCAACTCTTGAATCTCGTAATACTCTGCCTCAGTAACACCCATTTCTTTCATGATTGCTTCGTCATTGAGTTCGCCTTTATCACGCAAAATACGCTCCATAATGCGATTCAGCTTCTGGACTTTTTCGCGCGCTGAACGTGAATACCAATCACATTTTCTTAACTCATCGAGAATTGCACCACGTATTCTGGGTATTGCGTAAGTCTGGAAGACAAAGCCTTTTGTGGGGTCAAACCTTTCCACGGCATCAAGCAGGCCAAACACCCCGAAGCTTAATAAATCTTCATAGTCAAGCCCCTGTGGAGGCGTAATAGCCATTCTTCCAACCACGTATTTTATTAACGGCAGATATTTGAGCACTAATTCATCACGGCCGGCCCCTGTCTTTGTATATTCTTCCCATAACTTTTTCTCGCTTTCAGGTGTCATTAGACTATCACCCCTGACTTAAATTTCAGTTATCCCTTTGCCGAGAGTTTTCACTTTTAGGACCCAGTTACTTGTTGAAAATTCGATCGTGCGTCCCTTATTGCCTCCTGTATCAGCGGCCACCAAAGCTATTCCCAAACGTGCCAATTTCGTCTTAGTTTCCTTAACGTTTTTTGCGCCAACCGTGAGAAATTCCGCACTTGCGCCAGGTAATGAAAACATTTGTGCACCACCAGCGATCTTAGCTTTAATTCTAGGACGTGTAGCGCCCTTCTTCAGCATCTCTTCAATCAAAGCTGGAACTGCTGTATCGGCGAATTTGCCTACTTTCTCAGAGCCTCGTAAACCTCTTGAATCAGGGAGCATTATGTGGGCCATTCCTGCGACTTTTGCAAAACTGTCAAACACCACAAGCCCTATACACGATCCGAGTCCAAGAGTTATTAATTTCACGGGCGCCGGCATCACGAGTAAATCCGCCATACCTAATACTACGCTATTTTCTGCCATACTTTCACATCACTTTCAGTTTTCGCAGCAAGAGTTCAAGCGAATCGGGGTCTGGGATTAAGATTATATGTCCGGAAATTTTGCGTCCATCGGTCAGGCCTTCCACGCTTAATTCTGTATTTACTAACAATGCTGTCTCGCCCATTTGCCCATAAATTGAGGCCACTACGTCAAGTATCGCGCTTAACATGTCATGAGCAACACCAGGGACACTTATTTGATGTTGTGTGCCTAGTAACATGTTTATAGCGTTTAGGAACGAGCTTAGAACAATATTTCCTACCTCACTCAACGCACTGTCCTTCATTTCGCCTGGAAGTTCTGCAACGGGGATAAAAGTTCCGAACTGCTGCTTGAGCAATAACTCGACCATTAAATTCGCGTCTTCCTCATTTTGGATAAAAATCAGACTGCAACCGAAGCCCCCAGTTGAACGCACGAACACAGCTCCTACGATTTGCAGGGGATCTCCATAATGTTCGCCAAGCTCATAGATTGACACCAATTCAGTCTTGGGAACAGTCATATTTATCATTCGCGATAATAAGCCTGATAAAGCCGTGGCTGCGTTTCCTGTGCCTATGTTGCCCACTTCGCGAATAGCATCAAGTTGAAGATTATTGAAGGCTGCTAAATCAGACATTTTCTCTCACTATCCTTTTGTTGAATAGAACGAAGCAACATCAAGAATCAACGCAACATTTCCATCGCCTAAGATCGTTCCGCCTGTTATGCCATCGATTTTTGCTAAGAAGCGTCCAAGGGATTTAATGACGATTTCTTGTTGACCGATTAATTCGCTGACTATAAAGCCAATTTTGTTCTTGCCAATTTTCACGACTACAACTGGATATTCATCTCGGTCACGTTCGACTCCTTCTGAGCCTAGTATATCGCCTAAAATATTTAATGACAAGACTTCGCCGCGCAATAACGTTGTAGGTTCACCGTGCACTGTCTTAATATCTTCTTTACGTACCATGATAGTCTCTTCAACGTTTTCAAGCGATATTGCGTAAGTTTCCTCACCAACTTTAATCAACAGCGATAAGACTATAGCAAGCGTTAATGGTAGACGTATATAAACATGTGTGCCTTCGTTTTTCTTGCTGACTAGATCAAATTGCCCGCCTAATTGCTCGACTTTAGTCTTAACAGCGTCCATTCCGACTCCGCGTCCTGATAAGTCCGTAATCTGCTTGGCCATACTGAAACCAGGCAATAAAACTATCTGTGTAGCTTCGTCATCGCTCATTATGTTGGCTCTATCTTCAGTGATTATTCCACGCTCAATGGCCTTCTGTTTGACTCTCTCGGGATCAATTCCGGCTCCGTCGTCGCTAACTTCGATAACAACTCCACTGCCTTCTTGGTAAGCTGCAATTTTCAAGATACCTTTTTCGGGTTTGCCAAGTGCTTTGCGGTCTTCAGGGTGTTCGATTCCGTGGTCCATTGAGTTACGAATCAAGTGAACCATTGGGTCGCCGATCTCATCTATAACTGTTCGGTCAAGTTCTGTATCTTCGCCTTCAAGCACTAGTTCAACGTTTTTGTTCAGAGTTTTGCATAAGTCACGAATCAAACGCGGGAATCTATCAAACGTGAATGACACCGGGACCATGCGCAACTTAGTTACGAGTTCCTGAATATCGCCGGAAATTCGGCCAAGCTGTGAAAGAGTTTCATCAAACTGACGTAATCGAGCTTCCTGGACGAGTCTTTCTATACGGGCACGAGAGATCACTAACTCTCCAACCAAGTTCATTAATTTATCAAGTCGACCTATATCAACTCTTACGGTTTGAGTACCTTTCTTGGCGCCTTCTTTTTTACCTGTTGGAGCTTTCGGGGCTTGCGCGGCTGGAGCGGCGGCTGAGGCACTTGCAGGAGCTTGTGCAGCAGGAGCTGGAGCAGCGGCTTGAGCTTCAGGGGCAGAGGCTGGAGCGGCGGGGACTTCGTCGGCTTTGACTTCTGTAACTTCAGCGGTTTGAACGTCTCCAATTTTCTCAATCGTTGCTTTAACGTCTTCGGCACTTGAAGTTGTTGCCACAAAAACATTGAACTCGAAATCAAATTCTTCTTTCTCAAGGGCTTCTGTGTTGGGTTCAGCTTTGTAAATCTCGCCCAATTCCTCAAGCCTATTCACAACCATATAAGCACGAGCGGCTTTGAGCAGACAACTTTGACTTAACGTAACGTGAACCTTAAAGGCGTTTGAGCCTTCCTCGTTGGCTTTCTTGGCCCATTCAGCGTCTTCAGAACTTGCCCCACCTGATGCGGCTTGAGCTTCGGGAGCGGCAGCAGGAGCAGCTTGTGCGGCAGGCATTGGTGCTTCATTGCGTAACTGCCCGACCATTTCGGAGACGTCAATGTGTGCATCGTTTCCACCGCCTCTGATAGTGTCAGCCATTTCCTGCAAAGTATCAAGGCCTTTGAACAACAAATTCATATCTGCTTCAGTTAATGGTCGAGTTCCTTTACGGGCTGCGTCGAGTCTGTCCTCCATGGCGTGTGTCAAGCCCATCATGTTCGTGAAGCCCATTGTTCCGGCCATGCCTTTAAGAGTATGTGCTGCTCTGAAGATTTCGTTTATGACGTCCATGTCAACCATATTTTTCTCAAGAGCGAGCAAGTAGTCATCTAATCGTTGTACGTTGTCGTCAGTCTCGTCTAGGAAAGCTCCTAAGTACTGACTCATATCCATTTCTGCCAAGGTTTAATTACCCCCTTAAATTTTGCTTAACTCATTACGAGTCTTACCATTGCATCAGGAATTTCATTCAATGGCAACACTTCATCTACAATACCGGCATCGGCAGCAGCCTTTGGCATTCCGTAAACCACGCAAGTTTTCTGACTTTCACCGATTACATAAGCACCCTTCTTGTGAAGAGTTATAGCGCCGTCAGTTCCGTCTCGTCCCATGCCCGTTAAGATCACGACCAAAACATTTCCGCCGTACTCGTTTGCAACGCTTTCGAACATTACATTCGCGGCTGGCTTTACTGATAAAACCGGAGGTGTATCAGATAGGGTACATATAGCTGACCCGGCACGACGTTTTACTAACATATGAAAACCTCCAGGGGCTATAACTGCACGACCCGGCTTCAGGCTAAGACCGTCAAAGCCCTCTACGACTTCAATCTGGCTGCTATCATTAAGTCTTTTCGAAAAACTTGATGTGAATTCTTTCGGCATGTGTTGAGTTATAACGATCGGAACAGGGAATTTTTTTGGCAATTTGGGCAATAACTCACTTAGAGCCATAGGGCCTCCCGTTGATGATGCTATAGCTACAATGTCACGTCTTCCTGTTGAAACTGGTGGGGCCATTCGCCTAAATTCACTGCCCGTTGATAAACTAGGCTTCAAAGCTGCTCCAAATATTCCCGATCTTGGTCTAATTTTTGCGGTACTAGCGGCTATAACTTTGTCGATAAGTTCCTGACCTATTTCGCGAATATTTAGAGATATTGTGCCCGAAGGTTTTCCGATGAAGTCAACACAACCAGCAGCTAACGCTTTCATTGTAGTTTCTGCGCCTTCCTGAGTCATTGAGCTCACCATTATCACCGGCATTGGATTTGTGCGCATGATCTCCTCGAGAGCTTTCAATCCGTCCATTACTGGCATTTCGACGTCCATAGTTACTATATCAGGGCGGAGTGTTTTTATTTGCATCAAGGCGTCTTTACCGTCACGCGCTGTTCCGGCCACTTCGATTCGTGGATCAGACTTGAGAATATCGGTTAAAAATTGTCGCATTAACGCACTATCATCAACTACGAGGACTCTAATTTTTCCCCCTATGGGCATAGTTACAAATCTCTCCTTTCTATAAAAATTCCTTCGCTAATTATAACGTTTTTTTCTCTTCTGCGAACAATGACCTTGTTAAACGTCGTAAGAAGGATCTCATTCCTCCGCTTTCACTAGGAACATTTTCTTGCTTTATCTCTGCACCCTCACAAAGTCGTAATAACTCGCCGGCCAAGTTTCGTACACATATTCCAGCATTCGAGTCAGGGTCGGTTCGATAAAATATCTTGCAGTTTTTCACGGCGCGTCCGATAACTTCGTCTTTGAGTACATAGCCTAAATACGATGGAGCGTTCCCAAGAAATTGCATTGAGGCCAAGCGAATACGTTCAGCAACTTCCATAGCTTCACGAGAACTATTTGCCATATTCACGACCAACATAAGCCCCGAGCCTCCATTGCCACCTTCCCAAGCTGCGGCGCCCAAGGATTTTATGACCCCGTAAGCGTCCCGAATACTCGTAGGTTCTGGAGTAGTTATTAACAACGTTGCTTCTGAAGCATATGCAAATGATAACGCGCCCCTGTGAATCCCTGCGCCGGCGTCCATGATTACGTAGTCAGCAGTCTGATCTAAATCCGACAAAGCTGCAAATAACCTTCCAAGTTCACTCTCTTCCATGTCTGCAATTTCTTTGATACCGACTCCTCCGGGCAATAAAGCTACCCCACCATTTTCTTTTTCAGCACGTCCAGAGACTCTGAAATGCACAAGGACTTCACTAAGACTTCTGGAGCCATCCAAAAGGTGTGTTATGTTCCATTTTGCGTTCTTCACTCCACATAAAATATCAAGGTTGGCCATTCCCAAGTCTGCGTCTATTAATACGACTCGTTTTCCATAATCTGCAAGTGCAAACGCCAAACCGGCCGATATATTGCTCTTACCTACGCCACCTTTGCCACTTAATACAGAAAGCGTGTGTAATCTTTTGTCTTTTTCTACCATTCTTCTAAGTTCACCTGCCTGGTCAAGCATATTAATAGCGCTTCCGTTCGTCTTCTGGTTTCATCAAGAATTCTGCTATGCGGATACCCTCGGCTGTCTCTATGTCCTTGGGAACATTTTGGCCGACGGTCAAGAACGATACTGGGCAACCCATTACCTGTTGTACGTTGAAGATTGAACCACAGCTTACTGTTTCATCAAGTTTTGTAAATAATAAATGCGATACAGGTATATCCGGAATATGTTCAACCACGTCGAGCATATCTTTATATTTCATGTTCGCGGCTAAAACTAAATGTACTGCATCAGGACTGAACGAGTTATATAACTTCACGTACATATCCATGCTTTTCTTGTCGCGTTGAGAGCGTCCGGCTGTATCCAGTAAAATTATGTCAGTGTTTTTATATTTCTCTAATACTTCTTCCACGTTAGTGTTCTCAAAGATTACCTCAAATGGCATCTTTAAAAGCTTTGCATAGGTTCTTAATTGATCTACGGCTGCTATTCTGAAAGTGTCACTGGTCAACAGCAATACTCGTTTATGTTCCCAAAGGAATTTAATCGCAGCGAGCTTGGCTATAGTTGTCGTTTTGCCTACACCTGTTGGCCCAATTAACATTACTCGTCTTCCACCTATTGCGTCGCCTCCGTTATCGCCAGCGCATTCGATTCTAGTTGCAAGCCATTTTGTGAAAGGGATAGCCTTGTTCTTGTTCTTGGTCTTCATGATTGAGTAATCTGCTGTTAATTTTCGTATATATTTCTCGTCAACTTCCGACGACCTCAATCTCTCCTCAATTTCCGCATATTCTGAACTCGACGCTATACCGGGCTGAAAACTTTGTGCGGGTCTGGCGGCCTGTGTTTGGGGCATATTAGCGCTCATAGTCTCAACGGCTGTCAATCTCTGTAACAAGAAATCTATTCTATCGGCCAAGGCTCCAACTTGTTCTTGCAAAATTTTCGTATCGTTGTTCTGTTGTACCTGTTGCGGTTGAGGTTGTATTTGTATTTGTGGATTTTGCGGCGGTGGCGCTTGTACAATTTCGGGAGCTGGCGGCGGAGTTGCTGGGGCCGGCTTAGTGGTCAGTCCATAAGCGTTTCGTAAGCCTTCCGGTGAAATTTGTACGTTCTCACTAACATAGCCTTCTGTGCCAAGTTCCGTAGCGGGTTCCGGTATAGTCGGAGCAATACTGCCACGTTCTTTGAACTCCAGCAACTTTTGAAAAGCTATGAGATTTTCGCGCCTCGTATCGTCGTCCATAGTCGATATTGATGAAGCTGATGAAAGTGTAGGCTGTCGCTTAGGTGGTTGAGGTTTTTGGGTATCGTCCTCAAGTATTCCGGCTGTAACTCGCAGCACAGAACGTTGAAACAGTCCTAACACGCCACCTTCTTTGACCATTTGACTAGACAAGATTACGGCATCACGCCCCAATCTCTCCGAAGCTAACCTCAAGGCTTCAGCGTCATCTTTAGCTGTAAATGTAATTTGATTAGTTACTCGCATGATTTATTACTCCACCATTCCGGCCGTCTTGATTTGCACGCCTCTAACGATTTCATTATACGACACCACGAAAATATTCGATATAGAGCCTTCAATCAATCTTCGTACTATCAGTCTTACATCGGGGTGAACAAGCAAAACCGGTGGCAAATTTTTCACGATCAATTCTTCCATTGCTTTACTTATTGCGTTAATCATCTTTTGAACTTCGCGCGGATCCAAATTTAATTGCCAGCCTCGTGTTAAATCTCCGTCAACGCCGCTCATGATTTTTTGTTCCCAGTTGGGACTCAAAGTGAAAGCTGTGATTACGCCGTCAGGACCTTGAATCTTGAGAGAGATTAATCGCGACAGAGCTTCCCTTGCGCGTTCAGTTAAGAAATCTACACTCCTTGACATCTTGCCATAGTCAGCCAATGCTTCAAATATCGTTACAAGATCTCTAATCGGGATTTGTTCACGGATTAAATTCTGCAACACTTTCTGAATTTCTCCCAACGTCAACGAGGCTAATAACTCACTCACAACTGCGGGCGCATTTTCCTTAACCATGTCCGTTAATTTCTGGACTTCTTGACGCGTTAATAACTCTGCACCATTTTTACGAATGACTTCAGATAAATGTGTGGCCAAGACTGACGGAGCATCAACGACCGTGTAGCCCATAGCTTCAGCCTTGTCGCGTAAATCGGGACTTATCCATAACGCTGGCAAACCGAACGCAGGCTCTTTAGTTGGAACTCCGATAAGGTCTTCTTCAACTCCACCGGTATTCATTGCTAAATAGTGATCAGGTAATAATTCTCCTCGCCCGGCTTCTGCGCCCTTAACTCGTAAAATATATTCTGTAGGTTTAATTTGAATGTTGTCACGGATTCTTATAGGAGGCACTACAATTCCCATTTCGAGAGCCATTTGCTTACGTATAGTTCCGATTCTGTCCAACATGTCGCCACCCTGTGCAGGGTCAATCAACGGGATAATAGCGTAACCAATTTCAGCTTCCATAGGCTCAACTGTTAAGAGCTTCATTACGTCTTCTGGGCTTACTGGTTCGGCCTTTTGTTGTTCGGCTGGTGCTTGACCTCCTCCTGAAGTTGCGGCGGCTGTTGCGGCTTGTCCTGCTGGTGCTGCTCCTGATGGCTGACTTAAAGCGGCTTGCTCTTCGGCTGTGATCGCTTGAACATTTGCTTCACGTCCTACTGTGTAACCCAATGCGCCCATGATTATAGCTAGTCCAACAAACGGAGCTGTAGGTAATCCAGGAATTAATCCCAACGATAAAAGCATTCCTGACGCAATATATAATGGTCGTGGATAACGCGTGAAAGAGTTTATCAAGTCCGGGCCAAGTTCTGAACTAGCAGCGGCTCTCGTAACTATTACACCCATAGCAGTTGACATTAAAAGCGCTGGAATTTGTCCGACAAGTCCGTCACCAACTGTCAATAAGCTGTAGTGTGCAGCAGCTCCGGCCGCGTCCATTCCTCGCATGAATATTCCTATTGATAAACCGCCAATAATATTTATCGTAGTGATTATTAACCCGGCTATAGCGTCCCCTTTAACAAATTTTGAAGCACCGTCCATAGCTCCGTAAAAGTCTGCTTCACGTTGAATATCTTGTCTACGTTGCTTGGCCCCTTGTTCGTCGATTAAGCCGGAGTTTAAGTCAGCGTCAATTGACATTTGTTTACCGGGCATAGCATCAAGCGTGAATCTCGCGGCAACTTCTGCAACACGTTCGGCACCTTTAGTGATTACTAGCATCTGAATTATGACCAGGATCAAGAACATAATGATACCCACGACATAATTACCACCGACAACGAAATTACCGAATGCGTTTATCAATTCGCCGGCGTTTCCATAAAGCAATATGAGCCTTGTTGTAGATACGTTTAGAGAAAGTCTGAACAGTGTAGAAATTAACAACAGAGTCGGAAAAATTGACAAGTCTAAAGCTCTCTTTACGTAAAACGTCACGAGCAAGGTTACAACTCCGAGCGTGATATTCATTGAGAGCAATATATCGATTAGCCACGTTGGCAAAGGCACAACCATCATGATAATAATGAGTACCATTAACAAAGCTACGCCTATATCGGAATAGCTTTGAACTTTCTTGCGCATGTTAGTGGTAGTACTCACAACTTCAGCCAATCAGAATCCCTCATTACGTAAAATTTCTCGTATTGTATCACAGCGCTATCTTGTCAGTGTAAAGGCTTTGATGCAAGTGTTGCAGTTAAAGTTTATTCCGTCGATCCACGTTTTGCCATCGTTGGAGAAATAGCTTTCACCAGCATGACATACAGCGTTTTCTGAATAATCCTTGTTGACGTTCTCAACAGGTTGACGACTGCCTGATAATTTTAGAACGATCGAGAAATGTTGATCTTTGTTCAGCGTAAATGATTCGTCGAGATTGATTGTATGATAGCCAGCGTACTCTATCTTGCCTTGCTTTGAAGTTAAGAGCTTTCCGGCCGTGGGGGATTTCAGTTTGTTATTGCCAAGGTCATAAACATAAACTTCATAGCTACAGTTATTGCTCGGCGTATAAAATGCGACTTCCTTCAATCGCTCCTTGTTAGTTTCGGTCCTGAAAATATTTGCGCCCCATGAGTAGCTTATGTTTGAACACCAGCCTAAATCATCATAGCCATAATGTTTGAGCCTCAAGTTATTATTTGGGTCAGCTATGAGGACAGCCCCGCCGTAAAAATGTTGGTCATAGGACATCCAGAAATATCCGCCATTAGTTCCGCGTAGAGTGCCCCATGAATTTTTAACTAGCCAAGCTCCGTCGCGTTTAGGTTTTGGAGTGAAGTTGTCGCGTGAAAAATTGTCGTCCCAACCTGCTATAGCCACTAAGTGGTTAATTTGTGTGCCCTTGTCGGGTTGATAGTAGGTGTAATACTTGCCCTTAACATGATAGCTATTTAGATCGCTGTATAAACTGACAGCGGCGGCTCCGTGTTTCATGATTAACTCTTTGAGACTGTCGGAGTTGAGCGTACTATTACCACCTAAGTAATATGCCTCACGTAATCGCATTGAACGCTTATAACTTTCGGGGGCTTTCTTGCTCAATGCGGCTCTTTCGCTGTTGCTAAGGTTAGTTTTATATTGAAGGAATCGTTCGTCAGTTGGACCGGATAGACGCGCCATAAAAGCTACGGGCATGAATATATTTCCCTCAAGGCTCAACAACCCTGAAGTACGTTTTGAATTAAAATTGCGTTCGGGGTTCGGGTCTTTATAACAGTAGTAGGCAATCTGTAATTCAGAAAGGTCTGGTTCTTTGCCGTTAGTGTTCAATTTTTGCGTAAGGTAATTTGACTCAAGCGCCGTGATCGCAGCAAACGACCAACAAGGCCCGGGGATACCTTGATTCTTTATGCTTGTAACTCGTCCATAATCTCGTAAATCATAGCTCACCGGCAAAGCAAAAGCTCGTGTGAGACGCAACGAAGCTAGAATCACGATGACGATAAAAAGTTTTTTCACGATATAATCAACTCCTTTAACTTACGAAATTATACGCGAGGGGAAAAAATTTAATGCCAGGAAAATTACAACCAGACATATTAGCGAAAAACGTATTGAACTTTTCAGGAGCATTCAGGCAAGATTTATTAGTGGGAGGAGGAATCGGAGAGGACGCCGCTTTAATTCGAATGCCTTCGGGGATTTTAGTTGCAGCTTCTGATCCTATTACGGGCGCAGAAAAAAACGCTGGCTCTTTACTCGTTCACATAAACGCGAATGACCTAGCTTGCAAAGGAGCTGATCCGGCATGGCTGATCGTTACGTTGATAGTCCCTGACGAAATGGGAGTAAGTTATATTAATTCGATCATGAACGAAATTCACGAGGCTTGCAAGAAACTCAACATAGCAATCGCTGGAGGACATACTGAACTCACGAGCAAATATACCCAGCCCGTAATCTCCGGGACAATGTTGGGAATGACTAATTACGAATTGAGCGCTAGGAAAATTTCTGAAGGAGACTATATACTTGCAACCGGCCACGCGGGACTCGAAGGAATGAGCATTTTAGCAAACGATAAGCCGGAATTATTTGCTAACATATTCACGCCTGAAGAGATCAACACGATAAAATCATGGGGCCAAGATATTTCAGTTATACCCGCAGCAAAAATCCTACGCTCGTATTCAAAGTATATGCATGATCCAACAGAAGGCGGACTCAACGGAGCCCTGTACGAGATTCAAATGGCGTGTGGCTTGCGGTTAGAGATTGACGACAAGAATATACCTGTTTCAGAATTGACTCAAAGAGCGGCGGCGAAATTAGCGTTTGATTACATGAATCTTATATCGTCGGGAATGTTGATAGCCGTAGTTTCTCCTGACAAGATCAAAATCGCCCAAGAAGAGCTAGCTTCACACAACATAACTTCACGCGCAATAGGCAAACTCATCAAGGGGCCGGCCAAAGTACTAAACACTCATGAGGAATTATGGAGACTCTTGTGCTACATAAGTATATGATAAAATCACTCCAATCCCAATTGACAAATAATAAGCAAGCAGGTGAGCAAAATTGATGAGTAAGAAAGCTATAGTAGCAGGGCATGTTTGCATAGATATAACTCCAGTATTTCCTGACATCAATCGCAATGCTAAAGACTTAGGAGAAATTCTCAAGCCTGGAAAGTTAGTCAACGTCTTGGCCCCGGATATTCACACTGGAGGTTCTGTCGCTAATACAGGCCTTGGCATGAAAAGGCTTGGTGCGCAAGTGAAATTAATCGGCAAAATTGGCACTGACTCTTTCGGGGAAATGATACGCGGAGTCTTTAGTGAGTATGACGCTGATGAAGATTTAATAGTTAATCCCGACGAAACAACTAGCTACACTTTTGTAATTGCTCCTCCAGGAATAGACAGGGCTTTTCTTCATTGTCCAGGCGCTAATGACTCGTTTGATGGCACAGAAATTTCTGACGAGGTTTTGAATGATGTTGCACTATTCCATTTCGGTTATCCAACGTTGATGCGAAAAATGTTCATTGAGGACGGAAAATATTTAGTGAACATGTACAAGCGTATGTGTGAGAAAGATATTGCAACGAGTTTAGACTTGGCCGCCGTAGATTTACAAAGCGAATCAGGAAAAGCGAACTGGGAAAAGATTTTAGCGTCGGTGTTGCCCTATGTTGATTTCTTTGTTCCTAGCTTTGAGGAATTGTGCTTGATGTTAGATCGTGAACGTTACAAGGAATTATTGAAGCGTGCTGGCAACTCTGACATGACAAATTTTCTTGACGTTGACGAGGATATTATCCCACTGGCGAAAAAATGTCTTGCGTTAGGAGCTAAAGCGGTGTTGCTGAAATGTGGTGCGCCTGGATTATTCTTGATGACCTCGGACAAAATGACGAACGTTGGCAAAAAACTTGAACTTGACTCGAAAAATTGGAACAACTTTTGCAGATTCGAACGTAGCTACAAAATTCCTCACGTGTTATCAGGAACAGGGGCTGGCGATGTAACTATAGCGGCTTTCTTGATGAGTCTGCTTGAGGGCTTCGGGCCTGGGGTTGCTGTCGAAAATGCTGCGGCTTCAGGAGCTTTGTCTTGCTTGTCTTATGATGCTGTTAGCGGCCTGAAAACTTTGCGTGAGATTCGCGAATTAATTGATGCTGGCTGGGAAAAAGCCTAAAGGAGGAAAATTTATGCTTGTAAATCTGGATTATGTGTTGCGTCCTGCGTTAAAGAATCATTATGGCGTTGGATTATTTAACTGTGTCAATATCGAAATGACTAATGCGATCATGAACGCCGCCGAAAAATTACACGCTCCTGTAATAATGGGGACTGCTGAAATTTTGTTGCCCGTCGCTGACTTGAAGGAAGTTGCTGCAATGGTGAAAGCTCGCGCGGAAAAATCTCCCGTCCCTGTAGTGTTGCATTATGACCATGGATTAACTTTCGAGAAATGTATTGAGGCCATGAACTTAGGTTACACTTCAATCATGTATGACTGCTCAACAGCTCCTTATGAGGAAAACGTTAAAAGAGTCGCGGAAATGGTGAAGATAGCTCACACGTTGAATATAACGGTTGAAGGAGAACTTGGCCAAGTTGGAGACAATGAAGGCGCAGGAAAATTAGCAAAGCCCTCTGATTATTACACTGATCCGGCTATGGCAGAAGACTTCGTTAAACGTACAAACATTGACGCGTTAGCAATAGCTGTCGGGAATGCTCACGGCGATTATAAATTTCCTCCCAAGCTTGACTTTGAGAGAATAACAGAAATTGCGAGTCGTGTTGATGTTCCGTTAGTCCTTCATGGTGGCAGCGGCTTATCTGACAACGATTTCAGGGAGGCTATCAAGCGTGGAATAGCGAAGGTGAATATCTTCACGGACATGAACAAAGCGCAAGTCAACGGCATGAAAGAAGGTCTCACAGCAGGAGTTAATAACGCGTTCGATTTAATGCCCTATGAGGTCAAAGCGATTCAAGCGGTCGTTGAGGAAAAAATGTTGTTGTTCAGTAGTGATAACCATGCTTAGTTAATTGCTCATGTGATAGAATTAGCCCAAGAATTTCCACAAATAATATTCATTCGCAAAATTTCAGGAGGTGTTTATTGATTATGGAGTTAAAAGCGGTAGGAATAGCCGGTACTCTCGAATCAAGTGATGTAATGATTACGCTTGAACCAGCTACGAGTGGCGGCATAGATTTAACGCTGAAAAGCTCTGTTCTTAACCAGTATGGACGCCAGATAAAAGCGGAAGTATTGGCTTCACTTGAAAGGCTTGGCGTGAAGAACGCTAAAGTAATTGTTGATGACCACGGCGCACTTGATTGCACGATAAAAGCTCGCGTTGAGTGTGCATATTATAGGGGCTGTCAGTGTGATATGGACGGCAAGTTTGATTGGGGAGGTGTGATTCGCTAATGAGTATTCCAAGACCAAAACCAGAGAAATTCCGCCTTCGTCGCACAATGATGTTCATGAATGCCCAGAAGCCCGGATTAATCAAGGACGCTTATATTTACGGCGCAGATTCGATTATGCTCGACCTTGAGGACGCTGTAGCAGAGAACCAGAAAGATAGCGCGAGATTTTCACTTTATCATGCACTCAAGACGATTGATTACGGTGATACAGAAGTTATCGTGAGAATCAATGGCCTTGACACTCCTCACTGGAAAGAAGATATTCGCGTATGTGTAGCTGGTGGAGCTGACGGGATCAGAATCGCTAAAACTGAAAGCGCACAGGACGTTAAAACAGTAGACGCAGCTGTAACAGAAGCAGAGAAAGAATTTGGCGTTGAAGTCGGACGCACGTTGTTAATGGCAGCTCTTGAGAGTCCCAAGGGAGTCTTGAACGCTTACGAGATTTGCACGGCTTCCCCAAGGTTATTCGGAGTTGCATTGAGCGGCGGAGATTATCGCAAGTGTATGCAAGTTAAGGTTATCCCCGGCGGAATCGAAATGCTTTTCGCAAGAGGCTACATGCTTAACGCGGCAAGAGCGGCAGGGATTCAATGTTTCGATACAGTTTTCACTAACCTTAACGACGACGAAGGCTTCAGAGCTGAAGTGAAGCAGAACGTGGAAATGGGCTTTGACGGCAAATCACTCATTAACCCGAAACAAATTCCTATCGTCCATGAAATGCTTGCTCCAACACAGAAGGAAATCGCAGAAGCCGAAAAAATCGTACGTGCTTATCGTGAACATGCAAGTGAGGGCGTCGGAGTCTTCACGCTTGATAACGGAAAAATGATAGACATCGCTTTTGTACCTGGTGCAGAAAGAGTCATCAAGTTAGCAAAAGCCAGCGGAATTTATGAGGGGGATCTTTAAGAGATGAAGAACGCAGTAGGAAGAGAGATACCCGCAGAGGCATTAGCTGTTGAGTTAAAGAACGGCAGGAAATACGAACCTTATCAGGGCAAAGGCTACAGAGACGGAAAATATATCAAGAAGGCCGGCCCAACAACAAAAATTTTTGAGAACGCTCAAGAAAGTAAATTGCTCCCGTCAATTCGTGATGCTGTTATAGCTTGCGGAATCAAAGACGGCATGACAGTTTCATTCCACCACCATTTCAGGAACGGCGATTATATCGTGAACATGGTCATGAAAGAGATCGTTGACCTTGGAATCAAAGATATTACTATCGCGGCTTCAAGCCTTGGTGACGCTCATGATCCTATCGCTGAATATATCGAACAGGGAATCGTTACTGGCATTCAGACTTCAGGAATCAGAGGCAAAATGGGCGACGTTGTCTCACACGGAAAGTTGAAGACCCCGGCTATTTTACGTTCACACGGCGGAAGAGTCAGAGCCATTGAAGAAGGAGACGTTCATATTGACGTTGCTTTCATTGGTGCCCCAACAGCTGACGAGTACGGAAACGCTAGGGCACTTGGCGGCAAAGGAGACTGCGGAGTATTAAGTTACGCTGTACCAGATTCAGAATACGCTGACAAAGTCGTAGTTATCACTGATACTCTTGTTCCTTATCCGAATTTCCCACCAAGCATTCACGGTGTAAACGTTGACTACGTTGTGAAAGTTGATGAGATCGGCAACCCGAAGAAGATCGCTTCAGCCGCTGCAAGAATGACTCAGAACCCACGCGATTTAATGATGGCCGAGAACACCGCGAAAGTTATCGCTGCTACGCCGTGGTTCAAAGACGGTTTCAGCTTCCAGACTGGTGCGGGCGGTCCTTCACTCGCTGTTAATAGATTCTTGGAACCGTTGATGAACGAGAAGGGAATCAAAATGGCTTGGGCAATCGGTGGAATCACTGCGGCAATCTGTGAGCTTCAGAGAAAAGGACTCGTTGGGAAAATTATAGACGTTCAGGACTTTGACACAGGAGCAATCGAGGACATCAGGACTAACCCGAATCACTTCGAAATGACTGCCAGCGAATATGCTAACCCAGCCAACAAAGGCGCGTTCGTGAACAAACTTGACTTCGTTGTCTTAGCAGCTCTTGAGGTTGACACAGACTTCAACGTCAATGTCATTACGGGCTCTGATGGAGTCTTGAGAGGCGCACCGGGCGGACACCCTGACACAGCAGCAGGCGCGAAATGTTGCGTGATCGTTACACCTTTGACTCGTGGCAGAATGGCGACAATTTGCGAACATGTTGTTACAGTTACAACCCCTGGCGATTGCGTTGACGTTGTTGTTACGGATTATGGCACGGCTGTAAACCCAAGGCGACCTGACATTATCGAAGCTCTTGACAAAGCTGGCATCAAACACGTGCCGATTAAAGAACTTCAGGAAAAAGCTTACTCGTTAGTCGGAAAACCTGATGACCTTCAGTGGAAAGACAAAGTAGTAGCAATTCTCGAGGCTCGCGACGGAACTATCCTTGACGTTGTGAAAGAGATTAAGCCCTACGAAATTTAAGGCTGACTAGAAAATATACGCTCCTCCTTAATCAACAGGGGGAGTTTTTTTGTAACCATGAATAACATAAATCTTAATGACGCAAAAATTTTAGTAACAGGTGGCGCAGGATTCATTGGCTCGCATTTAGTGAAGAGGTTGTTATCGTGTGAAGCTGGCTTGATTGTCTCGCTTGATAACATGAGCGATTACTATGACGTAAACCTAAAACGCTGGCGACTCGATCAAATTCAGAATCCCTCGCACAAATTCGTACAAGGCTCAATCGCTGATAAAGAACTCGTCACAAAACTCTTCAACGAATACAATTTTGACATCGTCGTGAACTTGGCCGCACAAGCTGGAGTCAGATACTCAATCACTAACCCGGACGCTTATATCGAGTCAAATATCATAGGCTTCTATAACATTCTTGAGGCATGCAGAAATTTCCCCGTGAAACATTTAGTCTACGCATCAAGCAGCAGTGTGTACGGAGGCAACAAGAAAATCCCGTTTAGCGTTGATGATAAAGTTGACAACCCCGTTAGCCTTTACGCAGCCACGAAAAAATCCGACGAGCTTTTAGCCCACGCATATTCGCATTTGTATAACATTCCTTCAACTGGATTAAGATTCTTCACGGTTTACGGACCAGCAGGAAGGCCAGACATGTTTTATTACTCAGCGACGGAAAAATTATGCCGCGGTGAAAATATCAGGATATTCAATTATGGTGACATGAAACGCGATTTCACATATATTGATGACATTATCGAAGGCGTTGTGCGGGTAATGACTGGGGCTCCGGAAAATAATTACGCGATCTATAACATTGGTGGCGGTCAACCAGAAAACTTACTCGACTTCATAGCAACGTTACAGGAAGAACTCGTGAACGCAAAACTCCTTCCGCCTGATTACGATTTTGACTCACACCGTGAACTTGTAGGAATGCAACCCGGCGACGTGCCTTTAACTTACGCAGACAGTACAGCACTTGAACGCGATTTTGGATTTCGGCCAAGCATTGGGATTCGTGAGGGCTTGAGAAATTTTGTACAATGGTATGCAGAATATAACAGGAGGAATAAATAATTGAAGATCGCAATAGCTGGTACTGGTTACGTAGGTTTATCGTTAGCTGTGTTATTGAGTCAACATAACGACGTTACAGCAGTTGATATAATCCCGGAAAAAGTCGCAATGCTCAACAAATGGCAAAGTCCTATACAAGACGAATACATCGAAAAATTTTTGTCTGAACATGAACAACGCGGCCTCAACCTTAAAGCTACGACGGACGGCCAAGAAGCATATAGTGACGCAGATTTTGTTATCGTTGCTGCTCCCACGAATTATGACCCTAAGCAAAACTTCTTCGACTGTTCAGCAGTTGAAAGCGTGATTGATTTAGTCCTTAAGTCTAGCGATAAAGCAATAATCGTGATCAAGTCCACAATTCCAGTAGGTTACACGAAACGAGTGCGCGAGAAATTCAACACGAACAGAATTTTATTCAGCCCGGAATTTTTGCGCGAGTCCAAAGCTTTGTATGACAATCTCTATCCTTCAAGAATCATAGTAGGCTGTGATGAATCAACGCGGGAACAAGCTGAACTATTCGCGAATTTATTGCTGGAAGGCGCAGAGAAGAAGGACGCAGAGATTCTCATAATGGGACTTACTGAAGCCGAGGCTGTGAAACTTTTTGCTAACACGTATCTTGCTTTACGAGTATCATACTTTAACGAGCTTGATACTTACGCCGAACTCAAAGGCCTTGATACGAAATCAATCATTCAGGGAGTCTGCCTTGACCCACGAATCGGAACCCAATACAATAATCCCTCGTTCGGTTATGGCGGTTACTGCTTGCCCAAGGACACGAAACAGTTACTTGCGAACTTCCAAGACGTTCCGGAAAATTTGATTCAAGCAATCGTTGACAGCAACAGAACGAGAAAAGATCACATTGCCGATAGAGTTCTTGAGAAAGCAGGATATTACACAGCTAACTCAATGTGGAACGCAGAAAAAGAACGGCCATTGATCGTAGGGGTGTATAGGCTCACAATGAAAGCTAACAGCGATAATTTCAGGCAAAGTAGTATCCAGGGCGTAATGAAGCGAATAAAATCGCGGGGTGCAACTGTGATAATCTATGAGCCAACGTTAGAAGACGGCACTACGTTTTTTGGGTCGCTTGTTGTGAATGACATTGAGAGGTTCAAAAAAGGTTCTGACGCAATTATCGCAAATAGGTACGACAATATTCTTGATGACGTTGAAGAAAAAGTTTACACGCGAGATTTATTCAGACGGGATTAAAATTATGTACGTAGATTCGGGAGTGAGGTTTGTCTGGTGATGGGCCCGGGCTTCAAACCCGGTGAGGGGCAGTTGGAGCTGTCTCTGGTGGGTTCGATTCCCACACACTTCCGCCAAAATTTCAACACAGGAGAATAACTAATGAAGTGATTTAGGAAACTTAGAGAGCAGTTGCTCTTTTTGTTGCGCTCCCTTTGTGTAATAGAGGGGGTGATAAATTTTTAAGGAGGATTAATTAATCTTATGGACAAAACTTTAACCTCAAAGCATGGCCCTTGGATCGCTGGCGGTCTAATCGGGCTAATTGCTGTAGCGCTTGCTCATTTCGGTAATCCCGGAAATATGGGCTTCTGTGTAGCTTGTTTCACTCGTGATATTGCGGGTGCATTGGGCTTTCATCGTGCTGGCGTCGTTCAGTACATTCGACCAGAAATTCCTGGCTTCATTCTCGGTTCATTCTTATCATCGTTGATTTTTCGTGAGTATTCTCCGCGCGGCGGTTCGTCTCCTGCTGTAAGATTCGGGCTTGGAGTATTCGCTATGCTAGGGGCGTTAGTGTTCCTTGGTTGTCCATGGCGAGCTTACTTGAGAGTCTCCGGTGGCGATTGGAATGCTTTATACGGCGTCGGTGGCTTGGTCGTAGGGATCTTCATCGGGATCATATTCTTGTGGAACGGCTTTTCACTCGGAGCCAGCGATCAGAATCCTAAAACATCAGGTCTTGTAATGCCATTGATAGCAATAGCGTTACTAGCGTTCTTATTTCTTGCGCCAAAGTTTTCAGAGAATGGCCCGGTATTTTTCTCAACGAGTGGCCCGGGTTCACAACATGCGCCTGTGTTAATGGCACTTGCAGCAGGTTTGATTGTCGGCTGGCTCGCACAACGTTCAAGATTCTGTACGGTCGGAGCAGTTCGCGATTTTCTTATGATGGGAGACGCTCATTTACTCAAAGGCATAATAGCTTTCATGGTCGTGGCATTTGCGGCAAATTACGCTCTTGGAACTTTCAAGCCCGGCTTTGAAGGTCAACCAGTTGCACACTCGAATCAACTTTGGAACTTTTTAGGCATGGTGTTATCTGGCTTAGCTTTCACGCTCGCAGGAGGCTGCCCTGGTCGTCAGTTGATCATGGCCGGCGAAGGAGACTCGGACGCTGGAATTTTTGTAATAGGTATGCTTGTAGGAGCGGCTGTTGCTCATAATTTTTCGGCGGCTTCAAGCGGTGCAGGCATTGGGCCTATGGGAATGCACGTCACGATCATTGGCTTAGTGTTCTGTGTTTGCGTGGGCTTGTTCTCAAGAGATAGGGGGTAATCAATCATGAGCGAAGTTATAACTGTGAACGCGTCAGGGCTTTCATGTCCGCAGCCTGTGTTAATGACGAAGAAGGCTCTAGCAGGATTAGAGTCCGGCCAAGTTGAAATTCTCGTTGATACAGCGACCTCACGCAACAACGTATCGCGCTTTGGAGAAAATAAAGGCTGGAAAGTTGAAGTTGAGGAATTGGAGAAGGGCTACAAAGTTATTCTGAAGAAATAGGCTTAATGAGATAAAATTATCAGCGCAAAAAATTTTTCAGAAAAGAGGCGTTTATTAATGCAAGCTAACTTAACAGTTATTGTGATCGTAGTTGCTTATATGCTGTTCATGTTGTGGATAGGCTGGTACTCCTCAACAAAGGTTAAGAGCAACGCGGATTTTATGGTTGCAGGTAGAAGGCTTGGCCCGTTGATGATGGCTGGCACATTGGCGGCTACAGAAATTGGGGGCGGAAGTTCTTTAGGCGTGGTTCAAAATGGAATGTCAGGCTTCGGCTTGAGTGCTTCATGGTACATTGCGACGATGGGACTAGCATTTATAATCTTGAGTTTCATTGCTCCAAAGTTTCGTATCTCTGAAGTTAAGACAGTCCCAGAATATTTCCGCAGACGTTACGGTCAAACATGCGGCTTCATTACGTCAATAATAATGCTCCTACCGCTTATCGGACTCACAGCAGGACAAATTATTGCTTCGGCCGTTATATGTTCGACTATGTTGGGGATAAGTTATAAGACAGCCGTTATTGTTATCTCGGTTATCATAACTCTTTATTCCGTAATGGGTGGTTTATGGAGCGTAACAATGACCGATAACGTACAAGTCTTCTTGATCGTTGCCGGAATGATTATTGCGATACCGTTTGCTTTGAATTTCGCTGGCGGTTGGGACGCAGTGGTAGCTAACATTCCTGAAGGGACGTTGAAACTTCTCGACGGGCCAGGAAAAAGTTACGGGGTCATGGATATAATTTCATTGACAGTCATGTACGTAGCGACGTTCTCGGTTGGACAAGAGGCTGTGTCACGTTTCTATGCTGCAAAAGATGCTACTGCCGCAAAAGTTGGTGCATGGTGGGCTGCTTTGATTAACTTCATTTACGCGTTTATCCCGACGATTTTGGGAATTATCATGCTTGCACTTATCAACATGGGAAAATTTTCCGCGTCCGATTTCGCAAGTGTAGGAGCAAGATACGCGCTTCCAGTTCTCGCAATGGAGGTTATGCCTTCAATGATATGCGGGTTCTTATTCGCTGGAATTATATCTGCAACAATGTCATCAGCAGACTCGGATTTACTCGGAGCCGGTTCGATTTTCGCGAATGATATTTACAAGCAGTTCATCAGGAAAAGCGCAGGCAGCAAAGAAGTTATGCACGTTACACAGATTACCATGATACTTGTGGGAATTGCTTCAATGTTCATTGCTCTGTATAACACTCAAAGCATAGTTTCTATTTTGATGTTCAGCTTCACTCTTAGAGCCTCGGGCTCGTTGTTCCCGTATATTCTTGGCATGTACTGGAAGGGTTCATCAAAGGCCGGCACGATAGCTTCGTTAATCTCTGGTACTGTCATGGTGGTTTACCTTGAGCAATACTCGGGCGGAAATCTCTTCGGAATGCACATAAACCAGCCGATAATTCCGGGACTCGTAGTAGCCTTTGTATTCTTTATAGTGTTCTCGATTGTAATGCCTCCCAAGGTTAGGACGACAGACTTAGCCGTTGAAGAGGACATTTAAGCGTTAAGATTGACTTCTGGGCGTGTGTCCAGAAGTTTTTTCTTACTCGATAAACATAGCGTCCCCGAACGAAAAGAACCTCCAACCGTCAAGCGCGCACTGTTCGTAAATTGATAAGAGCTTCGATAAAATTCCCTCCTCATTGCCAACACAGCCAGCTTTGTTCGCAGCAAATGAACTCACTAGCATCAACAACGAGCTTTCAGGCAAATGAAAGTTTGTGATGAGAGCGTCGACTACTTTGAACATATAGCCAGGGTAAATATACAAGCCTGTATCCATAATTCCGGGTTGAAGATCGCTGAATGACTCAAGAGTCCGTGCCGCAGTCGTCCCTGATGCAATTACCCGTCCACCGTCAGATTTACATTCACGAATCAATCTCGCAGTCTCTTCAGGTAATTCGCAATGCTCTGTATGAATTTCATGTTCACGAATATCAAGAGCCTTGACCGGTCGAAATGTCCCTAGCCCTACATGTAACGTAACATAAGCGATCCTAATGCCCATTGCTTGAATTTTCGCTAACAACTCTGGTGTGAAATGCAAACTAGCTGTGGGAGCGGCTACAGAGCCTTCATGACGGGCAAAGACAGTTTGATATAACTCGCGCATGTTATCGGAGTCATTCTTGATATATGGGGGCAAGGGAACTTTTCCAGCTTCGTCAAGAAACTTCATGAACTCATCACGCGACTCGAAATCAAATCTCACGTTGCGAATCCCTTCATCAAATTCTTCAGTTACGTAAATAGCTTGGCCATTGATATAAATTTTTGAGCCTTTGTGAATTTTTCGTGCAGGTCGAACGAGAGCTTCCCATTCCAAAAAATCCGGCGTTAAGTTCTTAAGCAGAAACACTTCACAATTTCCGCCCGATTCTCTTATGCCGTGTAATCTTGCTGGTATAACTCTCGTGTCATTAAGTACTAATAAATCGCCCTCACGTAAAAATTTCGTTATGTCACGGAAAATATTATCGCGTAAAATTTTGTCCTCTTTGACGTTCCACACAAGCAAGCGCGAAGAGTCACGAGGGTTCGCCGGAGATTGAGCTATGTTTTCTTGAGGCAAGTTATAGTTGTAGGAGCTTAGCTCGTAAATCTTTCTCACTTGATTTTCCTTATATCAGTTCCCGGATAGTAATGCGTCAAAATTTGTTCAGCCGTATAACCGTTATCAGCCATTGCCATAGCTCCCCACTGACATAAGCCAACGCCGTGTCCCCAGCCTCTTCCATAAAATACAAAGTCGCTGCCAGATTTTTCGATCGAATAGCCGTATTTGCTCTTGGGTTTAGTAGGTTGAGAAGTTTGCTGTTGCTCTTGTGGGCTGCGTCCTAACCCTGTTTGATAATAATTTTTCTTCTTGTTGGGATTCGTTAGCATGTCAATTAATTCCGTGGTAGTGAAAACTCCATCAGCCGTCATCTTTGCAATTTGTTTCTCTTCCTCAAGCGTTAAACCCGAGTTAGGAATAGAGATTTTCTTTTGTGAACTTACTAGGCCGCTTGGTGTTGTCTGATTGTTGACGTTGAAAGCCCCTCCTGATGGTGTGAACATTGTGCTTTTGAGAGTCCTTGGGTCAAGATTCAAGCGAAATTGACTTGCCTTTACCGTTCGTATTCCGTTTTTACCAACTGCGGTTATAGTTACGGCTCTTCCTCCCTCGTCAACTTCTGAAACCTGAAGCTCTGTTATCGTTCCTAAGTCTGCACCAGTGATTTTCTTGATAGCTGTTTGGATTTTCGAGTTTGTGAATTTTGCTGACCATGTTGAAGCCGGCGATTCATAGTTCACAACTTCAGGGACTCCGACTAAATAAGGCTGATGAGATCCCCAAACGTCCAAAGCGTTCGCAGTGTGTCCTCCGCTGTCAGAATGAAAATACGTGTAAGCTAATTCATTGCCAAAAACGAGTACTTGGCCCGCCGTGTTTGATACAGCCTGGTTAGTCTTCGCCGTCTCAATTCCGACTCCCTTGTAAACTTGATCCGCGTCAGTGTCAACAACGTCATAGCCCTTGTCGGATCTGTTCATGCTCTGTTTTAACACATAGGTCCTTGCGCTAATGGCCTGCGCTTTCAAAGCCTCCATGTGCCACGATGCTCCGACTTCAGCCGGGAGAACTCCGTACAAATATTGCTCAAGGTTGACAATGTTTAATAATCCAGCACGTTGAGTTATCAAGAATGAGCCGCGATAAGTCCTGCCGTTGAATTTCAAATGGCCTGGCCCTGTGATTCTTAGTGGTAGATTCAGCGTAAAGCCCAATACTGAAGCAACTCCACCTGACACGGAAACAACTGTAGACTCGCCAGCCCCCACTGCACTTCCATTAGCGTCAGTTATGGTCAAAGTACCTTGCGTTATGCCGATTGAAAATTTGTTGCCCCCTGAAAGTTTTACGTAAATATCTCTTGCGTAAGAGGGAGGAGCCGTCAAAATTATGATAGCTATGATAATTAGTGTAAGTCGTTTATTCAAAGTCAATCAATACCTGCCGTCCTAAATATAAATATGCGTTCTTCGTAGCTTTTCGGCCTCGTGGTGTACGCTCGATTAATCCCTTCTGAATCAAATATGGTTCGTAAATGTCCTCGATAGTCTGTGAGTCTTCATTGAGAGCTGCGGCTAAAGTGTTAAGCCCGACCGGCCCACCGTTGAATAAATCAATGATAGCGCGCAAAATTTTTCTGTCGCCCTCGTCAAGTCCTTGTGAGTCAACTTCGATCATATCCATAGCGTTAATGGCGATTCCTGAGTCAACTTCGCTACCTTCGCCGTTTTTCACAGCAGCAACGTCACGGACTCTTCGTAATAATCTCAATGCCACCCTAGGAGTCCCGCGTGAACGTTTTGCAATTTCCAGGCTAGCTTCTTTCGTGAGATTTACGCCCAAAACTTCAGCCGCCCGCAATAAAATCTGTGATAATTCGTCGTCTTGATAGAGTGCCAACTGTTCAACGATTCCAAATCTTGCGCGTAAAGGTGAAGTTAGTAAACCAAGCCTTGTAGTTGCGCCGCATAAAGTGAACTTGGGAAGATTAAGAGCTATTGTGCGAGCTAGAGGACCTTTGCCTACAACTATGTGAAGCATAAAATCTTCCATAGCGGGATAAAGAATCTCTTCAACCTGTGGAGGCATTCTGTGAATCTCGTCAATGAATAACACGTCGTTACGTTCAATGTTAGAGACTATCGCGGCCAAGTCCCCTGCACGTTCAAGAGCTGGCCCTGTTGTTGTTCGTAATTGCCCACCCATTTCTTGCGCGATTATCCCGGCTAGAGTCGTCTTGCCTAAACCTGGAGGCCCGTAAAATAATATGTGGTCAAGCGGTTCGTTTCGTCCTTTAGCGGCTGCTATGTAGATTCGTAACTTCTCCTTGAGCTTTTCTTGGCCCGTGAACTCGTCAAGATATTTCGGCCTGACTGTTATCTCTTCAGGATTTCGCGGTACGTCAAAGATTCGTGATGGTGTAATGTTGTTGTCCGTCATTTATGTAGCTCCCTCAATGACATTCGCAATAAATCTTCCTCGCTTAACTTGTTGAAGTCCTCACCGTGTGCAGCACGCAATAAGTTAATAACCCCTCCAGCGTCAGAACGTGAGAAGCCCAACGATAAAAGAGCGTCAATGACATTCTCAACACTTCCAGAAGATTTCGTGGTCTCCGGATTCGATTCGCGGGTAATTGCTCGTAATTCTGCTATGTTCTTTAGTTCAAAGCATAACCTTTCAGCCGTCTTCTTGCCAATCCCTGAAACCTTCATGAACGCGTTTACATCAGCCGAGGATATTGCGTTAATAACGTTGTCAATAGATAATTCAGAGAGAATAGCTATAGCTGTACGACCTCCTACGCCCTTAACGCTTGTGAGCCTCAAGAAAAATTCTCGTTCACGTTCCGAAGCAAAACCATAAATAACCGCGCCCGACTCCGAAAATTGCAAGTTGGTTACGATTCTTACAGTGTCATTAACGTGTGAAGAGCTTAAAACTGATCGTGAGCAAATAATCTCAAAGCCTATTCCGTTTACGTCAAGGATTATTAAATTGTCGAATACGTCTGAAATTTTTCCTGTGAGAGTTCTTATCATGATGAGAATTGCAAAGCTAACCCAGTAACAGCCGCGGCCAAAGCGTCAGCAGTATCATCGGGCTTAGGAACTTCATCGAGCGCCAAAAATCTCTGTACCATTCCTTGCACTTGAGTTTTCTCTGCGTCACCTATGCCACATAATGCTAGCTTAATCTGGTTGGGCTTGGGTTCAATCACGGGCAATTTGTTCTGTGCAGCAAGAAGCATTATCACCCCACGAGCCTGATAAACGTATTCCGCTGTCGTAGTGTTACGGCCAAAAAACAAACGCTCAATCGAAACTATATCCGGCTTACAAGATTTTATTTGCTCCTGTAATTCGTCGTAGATTCTCAATAAGCGTTCGTTAAAGCTCATGTCCGGGAATGTCTCTATGCAGCCGTAATTCAAAGCTCTTAACCTGAATCCCGACTGAACAACCGCGCCATAACCAACTCGGGCCAAGCCGGGATCTATTCCTAGGCATACAATATCAGCCACTTTTACGCGTTAATCGTCCTCAATCTGTGAGGCTACTTCGTCCGGAATATCGAAATTCGAGTAAACGTTCTGAACGTCGTCGTGTTCTTCGAGGGCGTCAACCAACTTCAAAACTTTTCGTGCGGCTTCAGGGTCTGAAACTTCAACGGGGGTTTTCGCGATCATTGAAACTTCCGCATTATCAACGACGTATTTCGCGTCTTCAAGAGCTTTTTGCAGTGTGTCAAGGTCCGCCGGCTCACAGTAGAGCGTAAATCCTCCGTCGCTGGCCTCCATATCTGACATACCCGAATCAAGTCCGAGCGTCATTAATTCGTCCTCGTCGAGTCCTTCGCCTTTAACCTCAATAACGCCTTTACGGTCAAACATCCAAGCAACAGAGCCTTCAGAGCCCATTTGTCCGCCATTACGCGCTAATAAAGCTCTGATTTCCGGGGTCGTACGATTCTTGTTATCAGTCATGACGTTCACAAGCACAGCAATACCCGCCGGCCCGATAACTTCATAAGTAAGTTCTGTATAGGAAATGTCGCCAAGTTCTCCTGTGCCGCGTTTGATAGCACGAGTAATATTATCGTTGGGAACACTTACAGCCTTTGCACGTTCGATAGCAGTCTTAAGCCTCATGTTCATAGCTGGGTCGCCGCCACCGTCTTTAGCTGCAATGATTATAGCGCGTACTAATTTCTGGAAGAGATTACCGCGTTTTGCGTCTTGAGCTGCTTTTCTGTGCTTAATGTTCGCCCATTTTGAATGTCCTGACATAAATTATTTCACTCCTGTAAAATCTGGTCTAAAGATTGGAATCGGCTTGCGTTTATGTTCGCTTCGTGTATGCATTGCGTCAATACGATCACGAGCTTTATCATCGTTAATATGTCCTGTTGCGAGATATTCATCAAGAACTTCATACGAGAACCCCATATCGTCTTCATCAGTCTGACCTTTATACAAACCTGCGCTTGGAGCCTTGGTGATAATTTTTTCGGGGACGTGTAAAATTTTTGCCATTTCTCGAATTTCACGCTTCAGGAAACCAGCTAAAGGCATTAGATCAACTCCGCTGTCGCCATATTTAGTGAAGTAGCCCGTTTCGTATTCTGACCTGTTGCTTGTGCCGCAGACTAAGAAATTTGCTGTTTGAGCCACTGCGTATAGTGTAGCCATTCGTAAACGTGCCTTGAGGTTCGATCTTGCCAGGGGGCTTAACTCGATACCAAAAGAAATAATCAATGAATCAAACGTATTTGTTAAATCCACGCGCATGAAATTAATATCGAGTTCACTAGCTAATAATCTCGCGTCCTGCTCGTCCTCGTCAATGCTATGACAAGGCATAATTATCCCCAAAACTTTTTCGCGCCCCAAAGCTTCACCACCAAGAGCCGCCAACACCGACGAATCAATCCCGCCAGAAAGTCCCAATACTATTCCGGAAGAATGAGCCTCGTGAACTTTCTCGCATAGCCACTTCTCACACTGAACGATAATATTTTGCAAGTTCAAAAATTCCTCTCAATGAAAATATGCAAGTATTATACACTCACAAAAAAGCCTCAAAGAAATTGGTAAACGTACAAACAAAAAATCCGCCCCACCAACTGAAGCGGACTATTTCTATTAGAAATCGAAAACGTATCGAGTTAAATTCTGGAGCCGGTGAACAGATTTGAACTGTTGGCCTGCGCATTACGAGTGCGCTGCTCTACCCCTGAGCCACACCGGCAATACAGCGTGTAATTGTATCAGGCATTGAACTTTTTGACAAGCAACGACAATATCATGAATATAGAGAGATTAGAGCTAGTGATTGATGCACTACAGCCATCGCCTGAAGTTTTGCTATCGCCATTAACGCCAAGGCCGAGTTCCGCTATTTCCTGGTCAGTATACAGTGTGTCAACGTCCTTGTAATCGTTATAGCCAGAGTCAACAAGTGGTGCATTTGGTAATATATCTTCGTTATCTCTGTTTGCTTCCTGATAGGCGACAGAGGCACTAAGATCCAGTGTATTACCTGTAGAACTTGTATTCCCACGTAACAAAGCGGTCTTAAGTTGGTATGCTGTCATTTCCGGGGCAATCGACGCAAGCAAAGCTATAGCCCCTGAAACATAAGGTGCAGCCATTGAAGTTCCTGACTCAAATTTCAAGCTCACATTATCGGCGCGAATATACTTGCTAGCGTTTTGTATCCATGTGCTCAAAATATTTACACCGGGCGCATAAATCGTAGCGTTTTTGTTGCTGAAAGTAGCTAGCGTTCGATCCTTGCTCAAAGCTCCTACGCTCAAAAAATTATCAAGTCCTTCGAATGATGCCGGATAAACATAATAACCAGACACAGATATATCGCCGTCTTTGCCTGTTGAAGGGGCGCCAACTGTTTGACCGTGATTGCCTGCTGCTGTAACTATAACGGCGGTGTTTAGATTATCAAGTTCCTTGAAAGCTCGCCATAATGGAAATCTTATGAGGTTGTAATGATTAGGCACTAACTTCAAATAAGTCTCGAAAGACATATTCACGGCCCTGATATTCAAATTTTCGTCCCTTATCAAGCTGCACACATAATCTATTGCGCTGATTACGTCAGATATAGTTCCTGAGCCATCGTCCCCAAGAGCCTTTGCCGAGATTAATTTCACGTTCCAGTTTACGCCGGCTATACCTCGTCCGTTGTTGCCAACAGCTCCGATTACTCCAGCTACATGAGTTCCATGGCCAAGCCTGTCTGTGCCGGTTGAGTAATCAAGATTGAGATTGGCTCTAATGTCAGGATTGTTGTAATCAATGCCAGAGTCCATTACGACAACGTAAACATCTTCACTGCCTGTATACTTTTCCCATACGTCGGGAGCGTTTATGTAGTCAAATCCCCAGCGATCATCGTAATCTTGCATGTAAGTATCATTAGGAATAACTGAAGCGTACACTTTATAATTTGGACATACGGCTAAAACTTCAGGATCTTTCATTAGTTCCTCGGTCAACTCTTGCGCGCTCTTTGTCTCTGTTCTAAGCAAAGCGTATACACTATTACTTGCCTCTGATAATGACGGGTAGGTTTCTCTGACCCAAGCTCCTGACGCCGCGGCAAACGACGCTGTCCTAAATGCTTCAAGTCCAAAATTGTTTAACGATGATGCACTTATTGGTTCGTCCTTGTTTGTAGGTTTTAATACCACTAGAATATCCCCTTCAGTGTCCTCGCCGTCAGGGAAAAAAGCATGAGCCGGAGGAATTGCGAGCAAGATAAACGCCAAAACACTCAGCAATAATTTTTTGTATAAGCTCACCAAAATTTTTCACGACCTTTCTCAAATTTACACACTACGAATTATAATATAATGCCTTGAAAATCATAAACATCAATGGAGAAGAATTTATGAACGAAAATATCATAATCATAAACTGTGGTTCACAATTTACTCAACTAATTGCGCGCCGTCTGCGTGAAATGAAAATTCATAGCGTAATTTTAAACTGGGACTCTTCACGTGAAATAGTATCGTCATATTTACCCAAGGGCATAATAATTTCCGGTGGGCCTGACAGCGTTAATGACCCTGACGCAATAATGATTGACGAGAAAATTTTAGGGCTTGGCTGTCCTGTTTTAGGCATATGTTACGGAATGCAATTATTAGCGAAATTATCTGGCGGCAGTATCGAGTCCGGGACTTCATCAGAATACGGCGTAACATCAATTAAGAAAACTGACTCAACGTCACAATTATTAGCAACGATTCCAAACGAGATTAACGCGCTTATGAGTCATGGCGATCATGTTGCAACTTTACCAGAAGGTTTTGTAGCGACCTCACGAACTCAAACGGGAGTTATTGCTTCTATTGAGAACGCGAGCAAAAAATTTTTCGGCCTTCAATTTCACCCGGAAGTCAATAACACCGAACACGGCAGCGAGATTCTGAAAAGCTTCATATTCGATATATGCAAATGTTCAGGGGATTGGGATTTAAGCAACTGGGTAGAGAGCACTATAGCCGACATCAAAGCAACTGTAGGAGATAAGAAAGTTGTATGCGGACTTTCCGGCGGAGTTGATTCAAGTGTATCTGCAACTCTCGTTAATAAAGCTATCGGCGAAAATCTTCAATGCGTATTCGTTAATCATGGCTTAATGAGACTTCACGAGCCTGAAAGCGTTATGGAACAATACAGAAAACTTGGCCTGAATGTTATTTACGTTGACGCGTCAGAAAGATTCTTGAACGAGCTAGCAGGAGTTACAGATCCGGAACAGAAGCGCAAGATCATCGGGAAATTATTCATTGACGTATTTGAGGAGGAGGCCAAAAAGATTCAGGGCGCGGAATTTTTGTTACAGGGGACAATTTATCCTGACGTAATCGAAAGTGGCATGAAGGGCAAAAAGGGCGCGGCACTCATAAAATCTCATCACAACGTCGGCGGACTTCCAGAGAAAATGAACTTGAAACTATTAGAGCCATTGCGAGATTTATTCAAGGACGAAGTTAGAGCATTGGGGAAAATTATCAACATGCCCGACGAGATTATCAATCGTCAACCATTCCCGGGGCCTGGACTCGCTGTACGTTGCTTAGGCGCTATCACGAAGGCTAGACTTGATGTTTTGCGCCATGCTGATGCGATTTTCCGTGAAGAGCTAAAAGCGGCGGGATTGTATCAAAATATTTGGCAAGCGTTCTGTGTGTTATTGCCAGTTCGTTCGGTGGGAGTCATGGGCGATTCAAGAACTTACAACGAAGCAATAGTGTTACGTGCGATCAATTCACAAGATGCAATGACGGCAGAATGGTCGCGAATAGACTTCAACGTACTCGATAAAATTTCCAAGCGCATATGCAACGAAGTTAAGGGCGTGAACAGAATCGTTATGGACGTAACCTCAAAACCGCCTGCAACGATCGAATGGGAATAAGAAATATTGTGAGGCCCCCTGTAAACGCAGAGGGCTTTTGTTTATTCTGGTACTGACGCAAATAATTTCTTTCGCTTCTGGACAACGTTATACTTCGGGTTAGCTTTCTTGATTAACGACTCCAAGACTTCCGGGTCATCGGGTAAATGATACGTACATAAAGCTAATTTCGGGGCAAACGTCCTCAAAGTCTCTTGCGCACCTTCCAGCATATGACGCTCAAAGCCTTCAATATCGGCCTTAATGAAATCGACTCGGGGTAAATTATTTTCTCGCACAAAATCGTCAATACTCGTAACTTCAACAGAGCCTGCGTTCTCAAAATTTGAGTCTGCTTCGTGATCCATTATAGAATTTCCGCCGGTGTTGCCTTCGGTGTTAATGAACAATGGTACGGATTCGATTTTATTCGATAAACCTTTATTTACGGGAATAATATTTGGATTCAACTCTGCTGTTTTCTGTAAGATTGCAAAAGTTTCAGCGACAGGTTCAAAGGCGTATATCGCACCCCCCGCGACTGAAGCATAAGCTGCGAAATCTCCGATCCAACTTCCACAATCAATCACTATATCGCCAGGCTTGACTGTAACGTTTACTTTGTCATTAACGAGTCCGTAAAGTCCTTCAATCATGAATTTATCGCACTCATCAAAAGTTTTCTCGTCGTACTGATCGTTACAATGCAGATAAGAATAAAACGTATCCTCATAAGTCTGCAACAACAAAAACGATTCTTGATTCGGATCGAGCAATGGCAATCTAGCGTCGCGAAAACGATAATATTTTCCGTCCTCAACATACGCTTTCCGTAATCTCCCGTCTATAAAGCCCTGTGTGAAATATAACATCTACGTAACGAGATAATGTCTCTTTCCAAGGCTCTACCCCTCGTATGGCTCTTGTTAATGCTCTAAACTCGGCAAATTAATACACCTCCTAGCGCGATATTATAAGCGATAACGCCATAAGCACGAACGATAACACGATCCCGCAAGTTGACGCATTCAGACTCACGAAGCCTAAATCTAAAACGTGTGAAGCTGTGAAGAATGTCATGTACAACGTCAAAATTATTCCGCCGACCGCAGAAATTATTGCACCCACATTAGAAGCGCGCTTTGTGAATAGACCAAATATCAACGGTGCCGCTAATGAAACGCTCATGAGTGAGTAAAATATCGTTAAGGCTGAAATTATGCTCTCGAGTCTCAAGGCTAAAATCACTCCCAAAATTCCGCATATGATTGTCGTAACTCGTGAAAGGGTTAATAGTTTCTTGTCTGTAATTCCGGGATTGATGAAACGTTTGTAAATGTCATTCGTGAGTGAGCCGGCCAACATGTATAACACTGTATCAGCAGTACTGACTTCAGCCGCGAATATTGCCGCCAATGCCAACGACGCCGCGAAAAATGGCATCATGTTCTTCATAGCTGTGGGTAAAGCCAAGTCCGCTCTCGTTAATTCAGGGAAACAAGCTCCAGCCGCCATACCGATTATTACAGGGATAACAGCAAAGATTAATTGCACGAGGCCATTTAATGAAGTACCGACCTTGATAGCGTGTTCATCTTTAGCCGCGAATACTTTACCAATTAGGCCAGGAGAGATAAAGAAAGATGGCACTAACATAACTATGTAACCTATAATTGCAGTGCTACCCATTCCGAAAAAGTCAAAGTATGTTGAGTTTGTGACGTGAGATTTTATTCCCTCAATGCCTCCCGAAAATTTCCATACGAACGGCAACGCCACAATGAACCCGGCCAAGATTACAGCAACTTCGATAATGTTCACCACGGCACTTGAAAGCAAACCACCAGCCGCAAAATATAACGTCGTTACAACCGCACCGATTATTACGCCTTGAGTCTTGGGAATGCCAGCGACAACTTCAAGTATCCATGCAATCCCGAGCAACTGACCAGCAAATAAAGCTAACGTCCCTATGGCCATCATCAACGAGATTATCCCGGAGAAAAATTTGCTGTAACGTGCGTCAAGATAATCGCTTAAAGTGTAATAGTTATTCTCACGAGCAAGACGCCATATTCTTGGCCCGACGATGAAAGCTAAGATCATTGAACCAATTCCCGCGCTACCGATCCACCACCAAGCACTCAAGCCATGTTTGTAAGCAAGAGCTGTTACTCCGACGGTTGAACCTGCGCCCAAGTTTGCAGCTATTAACGTTGTGAAGAGCAAGCCAGAGTTTAATTTGCGGCCGGCCACGAAAAATTCCGAGGCTGATTTGACGTTGCGTCCGATAAATGCGCCTATGAGTACGAGAAATATGGCATAGATAAATATTACAGTGAGCATGAAAAATTTTTACTCCTTACTAGAATTTGATGATTATGACAGCATACAAAAAACCCTGCCTAGATTTTTGTCTCTAAACAGGGATTAATTTCTTCCGTCATCTAAAATTTTTGGCTGGGGAACAGGGATTCGAACCCCGATTACATGATCCAGAGTCACGCGTGCTGCCGTTGCACCATTCCCCAATGAAGTCATAAATCGTGTTGCTTCTCCTAAAGCACTGTGAGATTTTACCAGGTTAAGCGAAAAAGTCAACTTTACGATAAAATATTGCAAAAAATTTTGAAGGGGTTAATTATGTACAAACTTTTCATAAAGCGTTTGCTGGATATATTATTGAGTCTGTTCGCGTTGATAATTCTTGCGGTTCCGTTATCGATATTCGCATTGATAATCAAGTTTGAGGACAAGGGACCGGCGTTCTTCATGCAAAAACGTGTTGGCATTCACAAAACTCACTTCAACATTTACAAGTTCCGCTCCATGAAAATGTCTACGCCTCACGATACGCCTACGCATTTACTTGAAAATCCAGAGCAATATATTCTCAAGTGTGGACGTTGGATGCGAAAGTTTTCGATTGATGAACTCCCACAGATAATAAACATTCTCAAAGGTGATATGTCTATCGTAGGGCCAAGGCCAGCTTTATGGAATCAATTCGACTTAATAGCCGAACGCGATAAATATGGAGCTAACGACGTAAGACCGGGCTTGACAGGTTGGGCACAAATTCACGGACGCGACGAATTAAGCATAGAAGAAAAATCCAGACTTGATGGCGAATACGTAAAGCGTGAGTCATTTATGTTTGATGTAGCTTGTATATTTAACACGGTGGCAAAAGTTTTCACGCATGAAGGCTTTGTTGAAGGTGCAGAGAAGAAAGAATGCTTTGACTAGTTTGTGTGGTAAAATAGGGGCAACATCGGTGGGAGTTGACACCCTATCGAAGGTGAAAGAGGTTTCCCTCAAATACACCCGCTACTTAACCAACGAGACGTTCCCATAATTCCAGTAAGACGAGAACGAAACTCGCAAGCCAGTACAGAAAAGCGACGAATTTCTTCACCAAGCCAAGGAAGGATCGCCGCTTAGTTTTTCTGGAGCGTTTGCTCTTTTTAACCATAACAATCACCAGATTTCTACACGGAGACTTCCCCGTTTGATGAGCCGTGTTCTCATGACGGGCCCACCGTGAGTGTTATTATATCCTTCACAGAAGGAGGCTTTATTTATGGACAAAATTCTATTTTTTGATGGTGCTATGGGGACAATGTTGCAGGCTCGTGGCTTAAAGCTTCGTGAAGTCCCGGAAATTCTCAACCTCATTAACCCCGATATGATTAAGTCTATTCATCGTGAATATAAAGACGCTGGCGCTAACTTCATAACCGCTAACACTTTCGGCGCAAATAAATTCAAGCTCGCTAGATCCGGCTATAGTGTTCGTGAAATTATTGAGGCTGGCGTAAAAAACGCTCGTGAAGTTGCTGGTAATGATGCAAGTGTTGTTCTTGACATTGGCTCGACAGGACGAGTTATGGCTCCTTCCGGTGATGCGTCGTTCGGTGAAATTTATGAGGCTGTAGCGGAAATGGTTGACGCCGGGAAAAATTTTAGCGATGTGATTTTGCTTGAGACTTTCACGGATCTATACGAGTTAAAAGCGGCGGTGTTGGCTGCACGTGAAAATTCTGACTTGCCTATATTTGCCACGATGAGCTTTGAAGAATCTGGCCACACATTTTTTGGCGCAAGTATTGAGTCAATGGTCGCGACTCTTGAGGGTTTAGGGATAAACGCGTTAGGAGTAAATTGTTCGCTTGGGCCTTCGCAGTTATTGCCGTTGGTTGAGAAAATTTGCGCGCTCTCTCACATTCCCGTTATGGTTCAACCTAATGCCGGGCTTCCTGTTATGCGTGATGGCGTTGCTAATTATGACGTTACGGCCGATGAATTTGCAAGTATTGCTGTTAAATTCTCTGATATGGGCGTGAGTATTTTAGGTGGCTGCTGCGGAACAACTCCCGAGCATATTTTGAAGATGAAACGTGCAGTGTTGAATCATTCTGGCCAAGTCGTAAAGCGCAATGTCCCCGACGAAACTGTAATTTGTTCTCCGTCAAAACTCGTTAAGTTCGGCAAAAAGTTTATCGTGATTGGCGAGCGATTAAATCCAACCGGCAAGAAAATGTTACAGAAGGCTTTGCGTGAAGGCAATATTGATTACTTGTTGAAAGAGGCGGTTAAGCAACAGGACCAGAACGCCGACGTCTTGGATCTGAACACCGGTTTACCTGATATAAATGAAGCTGAAGTGCTCACGAAATCTCTTATAGAGATTCAAGGCCTTGTTAATCTCCCGATTCAAATTGATAGCTCTGACCACAACGCGTTAGAGTCAGCCGCACGAGTCTACAACGGAAAACCTTTATTGAACTCTGTGAACGGTAAAGCCTCAAGCCTTGAGAAAATTTTGCCCATTGCTAAGAAATATGGAGCGTGTGTACTTGGCCTCACTCTTGACGATAAAGGCATACCCGAAACAGCAGAAGCACGCCTTGAAATTGCAAAGAGAATAATCAACGCCGCCGAAGAAATCGGAATCCCACGACGAAATATTTTGATTGACTGTTTAACCCTCACGGCCTCGGCTCAACAAAAACTCGTTCCGGAAACTCTAAAAGCTATAAGACTCGTAAAGCAAGAGTTAGGAGTATGTACGATCTTGGGCTTGAGTAATGTATCGTTCGGCCTCCCTCGTAGACCGTTAATCAATCGCACAATGTTAATGGCGGCTATCATGAGCGGACTTGACGCAGCTATAATTAACCCTGGCGACGCTGACTTGAAGGAAACGTTATACGCTTGGAATTTATTGACCGGAAATGAAAACGATATGCAAGAATATATTTCGTACTGTGAATTACACCCCACGATCTCACAATCAACTACAGCAACAACAACCTCAACCACCCCCGCAAATTCTACCGTTAGTGACGTTAATTCAGCTATAGCACGCGGCCTGAAAGATGAAGCTGCAAATTTTACACATGAACTCTTAAAGGATAACAAGCCTCTTGAAATTATCGAAAAATTTATCGTCCCTGCCCTTGACTCTGTTGGCAAAGATTATGAGTCCGGAAAATTGTTTCTACCTCAGTTAATCAAAGCCGCCGAAGCCGCTAAGTCAGCTTTTGAAATTTTATCTGCCTCAATGGAGAAATCCACAACTAATACGAACAAAGCTAAAGGCCCGGTAATTCTCGCTACAGTTTATGGTGATGTTCATGACATTGGGAAAAATATCGTGCGTACGATTTTTGAGAACTATAACTTCAGCGTGATCGACCTTGGAAAAGATGTTCCACCAGATAAAATCGTTGAGGCCGTAGCGAAAGATAAAGCTCCTGTGGTGGGATTAAGTGCCCTCATGACTACGACTGTTGCAAGCATGAAAGAGACCATAGAGAAGCTCAAAATCTCATGCCCTGATGTTAAAGTCATAGTTGGTGGTGCAGTGTTGACTCCTGATTTAGCAAAATATGCCGGCGCTGATTTCTATGCTCGTGACGCTATGGAAGGTGTAAGGATCGTAACGAAATTGCTAGAGTGATAAAACATAACCCCTGCCACAACAACGACAGGGGACTTTTATTTAACGTCGTCTACCCTTCACGCGGTAGTATTTATACGTCATGAAGCCTAGCAGCAATAACCCGTACAGCGCTTGACGATAATAATTATTGATCCATGGAATCGTATTCAGGTAAGCAGAGATAACTTGCAACACTATTACAGCTGTAGCAACTCCAGGAATTTCTCCCCAGCCTCCGTTAGGATCGCAGCCGCCTAAAACTGCTATTAAGATCGTCATCATTACATAGCTGCTACCGAAATCCGCCTTGACCGACGCAACTCGCGACAAACTTATCAAGCCCGCAATAGCTGACAATAAACCCGACGTCATGTAAGCCATCGTTATGACCTTCACATTATTCACGCCAGAGAAAGCTGCCGCCTTTGCATTGACTCCGACCAAGTGAAGACGACGACCAAACGGTGTAGCACTCACGATTATTGACAGAATTATCGCAGCAACTACGAATATTATGAACGGCAACGGGACTTTGAAGACCATAGTTGAGGCAAATTTTTTGAACGCCGCGATTGAAGTTATTGATTTACCGTTTGATAACACTATTGTGATCCCGTAGAATAATTCGTACGTGCCCAACGTCGCAAGCATAGGAGGAACTTTCACGACCGAAACAAGAAAACCGTTTAAGCCTCCGCAAATTAATCCAACGATTAACGCAACGCCGCAAGCTAATAATATTCCGCCAATTTGTCCTTGAGGAGCCATACTCTTCATCATGAGAGCAGCCAACGCCCCGCACAAATTCGCGATATACACAGTGGATAAATCTATTCCGCCCGTTATCATTGCCATAGCCAAGCCCAAAGCCATTAAGCCGTACTCGGTCAACTGTTTGCCTATAGTCTGGAAGTTCAACACGCTCATGAACGCAGAACCACGAGTCACGCCAGCGAAGATCAACAACGCGATCAGAATTATAAGCATTCGTAAAAAGTCGCTATCTAGTCTTGTTCGTTTGCTCATTCAACATCACTCCTTACTCTCATGGATCTTGTAGCCTGTATAGCCGCGATTGAAGCTCCTAAGATTATTATTATGCCGAGAAATACATTTTGATAATAAACTGATACGCCAATCATCGTTAACGAGTTCGATACCATGCCAAGCAAGAACGTACCCAAGAAGCAGCCTAATAACGAACCATGACCGCCAGTTAATCTCACGCCACCTAAAACTATAGCCGCAATAACTATCATTTCACCGCCGTAATATTCCATTGGGGAGCAGTTTCGACTCATGCAAGCGTAACAAATTCCTCCGATAGCCGCGATAATTCCATTCACAACGAAAACTCCGAAGCGAATTTTATCAACGTGAAAGCCAGCTCTTCTCGCTGAAATCTCGTCGCCGCCGATAGCATATATTGCACGTCCCACCATTGTGTGATTCAAAACTAGATAGGCCAGAATGTATAGCACCACCATTACGAGAAACGCGCCATGCAACGAAGCACTTAACCCAGTTTTCTCGCTAGTAACGCGCAAAATATTCCAGCTTGAAAACCACGCGAAAGGCTCAGGCACACTTATACGGACTCCCTTCAAAGCTCCGAATGCTATTCCGTAACAGATTGATGAAGTTGAAAGGGTAACGATTAAAGAGTTAAAGTGATATTTGACGATGAAGAAGCCGTTCACACACCCGCAAATAGCTCCGATTAAAATAGCTATCAACACGAGAATAAACGCAGGTATTGAAGTCGTCGCTCCAAGCCTGAAGATTATATATGTACTCATGCCAGCGATCATTGGGAACGAAACATCAGCCCCCGTACTCACGAAAGCAAACATTGCGCACAAAGCGTATATTGCATTAACAACGATAGCGCGGAACAAATCCACGATATTATTCACAGCGAAGAACAGTCCGGACTTTACCTGAATGAACGTCGCAAGAATAACGATTATCAACGCAACGTAAAATTCATTCATGCCTAGGACGCGTTTTATTGTCTTGTTCAAGTTATACCCTCCTTACATAATAGCCTTGGTGAGATTCTCAACGGTCAAATCATTTCTAGGTATCTCGCCTGACATTTTTCCGCCCCTCATTACGATTGAACGATCACAAAGCCTCACGACCTCGGCCAAGTCATCGGACGCAACTACTATAGCCATTCCCCTTGAGGCCAAGTCACGCAGTAAGTGATAAATATCGTACTTCGCGCCAATATCTACACCAACCGTAGGGCCATTGAGGATTAACACTTTCGGACTCGTTGAGAGCCATTTAGCGAGCGCAACTTTCTGTTGATTTCCTCCTGAAAGAGTCTGAACCGGCAATAAATGATCGTCAGTCTTCACGTGAATTTCCTTGACCCATTCCGACGAGTTAGCTTCTTCTGAATCTCTATCAAGCATGAAACCCTTTGTGAACTTCTTGTAATTCACGAGCGTGATATTTTCCATTATTGATATAGGCAGGAATAAACCTTCAGTGAGTCTGTCTTCAGGCACAAGCGCGATACCGTTATCTGTTGCATCTTTCACGGAATTGATTTTGACTTCTTGGCCGTCGCGTTTGATCGTCCCTGCTGTAGCTTTGCTTATACCGAACAACGTATTGCAAAGTTCACTACGTCCCGAACCTAATTGACCCGTTATGCCCAAAATCTCACCATGCTGAACGGAGAAAGATACGTTCTTGAATCCTGCGCCCGATAAATTCACAGCCTCAAGTGCCGGAGCTATATCTCGTTTGATTCTTGCGTCAGCGTTCTTGTCCTCACTGAAGCTGATCTCGTGACCAGTCATGTATTTCGTGAAATCTTCCTCGCTAAGAGTCTTCATTGGCCCGGTGTAAACTGCTTCGCCCGATCTCATAATCGTAATGCTGTCCGAAATTTCGTACATCTCGTCAAGTTTATGCGAGACAAATAACACCGTCATTCCCTGTTCTTTGAGGCCGCGAATTAATTCGAATAATCTATCAACTTCCTTGCGCGTCAAAGCTGTTGTAGGTTCGTCAAGGATCAAGAAATTTGCTTTTGCGTATAAGGCTCTTGCTATTGCGATCAACTGTTTTGAAGCGACGGGTAATTGTTCAACTCTTGCGTCAAGGTCTAAATCAAGATTAAGAGTCTCCATAACTTTCTTGGCTATCTCGCGCTGCTGCTTATGGCTGTAAATTTTCGTCTTATGCGACAACACCGTGTTGATGGCCAAGTTCTCCTGCACTGAAAGATTCGGGAACACCGACAAGTCCTGATAGATAACCTGAATCCCTAAATCAATTGACACAACAGGCGACAATGACTCGTAAACAGTTCCATTAAATTCGATCATCCCGGAGTCTTGAGGCTGGAAACCTGAAATAGCTTTGATGATTGTAGACTTGCCACAACCATTTTCCCCGGCCAAGCAGTGAACTTCTCCGCGCTTAACCTGTAAATCAACGTTGCGTAACGCGTGAACACCACCGAAGGATTTATTGATACCCTTGCAATTTAGAATGAAGTCCGACAAAAAATTTTCCTCCTCCCTAAGAAAAATGCCACCCCGTTATATTAGAGTGGCACTGTGTATTCATGTGATTAATCTGTGAATTAGAATAATGTGTCGACGTTTTCTGCTGTACCGATGCAAGGAGCATTCCCGATTAGGCAGTTGTTGTCGCCGAGAATGAGGTTGACCGACTCATAACCAGGTGCCGCGCCTTTTGCTGATAAGTCTGAACCCTGACCTACTGGAACGCCCGTAAGAATGTTGTAAGCCGTCAAGCATGCTACATAACCTGATAACGCTGGATCCCAAGTTGTAACGCTGTAGATAGCACCGTCCTTGAGTTCTTTTGCGTATGATGAAGGTACTCCAGCAGCAACGATCTTAACTTTGCCCTTAAGTCCCATTTCTTCAGCAGCCTGTGAGATTCCGCCAGCATCTGTTGAGCAGTGGCAAATGAATCCAACTAAGCCGGGGTTGCTCTTGAAAATCTGCTTGGCCTGTTCGTAAGCTACTGTTGTTGATTCTTGTGACTCGCAAGTAGGAAGCTCATCATTCAGCAAAACGAGTTCCGGATATTTCTGCTTGATGTATTCCTGCTCAAATTTTGCGTATTCCATGTGAGTTATTGAAGTCGTGTAGCCAACCATGATAGCGTATGTACCTTTCGCGCCTGTAGCCTCTGCTAAAGCGTCCGCCATTGCCTGACCATATTGTGAGGCGTTGAAAGCCTCTGTATCATACAAACAGTTCTTGAGGTTTGAAGCTTCGTGACCGATTACGACGATCCCATTTTCTAACGCTGTGCCGAGTGATTCTTCGAGTGCGCTTGCATCATTGGGGACAACGATAATTGCGTCATAGTTCTGGGTTAATAACGAGTCGATTATCTCAAGCTGTGAAGCTGCGTCTGTAGTTGCGGGGAACTGGACTTTAGCATCAACGCCGTAATCTTTTGCGAATCTCGTTACACCTTCTTCAAGACGTGAGAACCATTCAGCTACTCCCTTAACGATAACAGCCATCTTGAACTCGGTCGGAGCTTTCTTTGATACAAAGTTGGCGGGGTCATAACCGTTCATGATCTTGTAACCGGCTGGAAGGTCCGCGAATGCTGCACAGGAAACTGACACTAACACGAGGGCTAGTAACGCTACGATAAATTTCTTCATGAAAATACCTCCGTACACATTAAGATATAAATATTTCAAAATTTTGGGTAAAATAATTTTACACTATGAAAACGCATTAACGCAATAAGATAATCACGCTAATTAAAGAGGCTTTAGTCGTACGATACCGACGCAAAGAGCTAGCGAATTATTTTGACGAGACCAGCACGGAAAATATTTTTGACTATATAGCACCACAACGAACTAATCAAATTTTTACGTTGGCACGATTAAGTTGTGATTACATAACAAAACGGCCAAGCCCAAAAGCCTGACCGCTATAATCATAAAACCCTCATCCAAACACTGTAGCAGTTACCTGCTCCCCAGTCTGCATTGGGATATTTTCCTCCAAATTTCAAGCCAAGTGATTTTTCTCTGCCTTTAAGTTTTTTGTGTAGGCTTTGATATTCAGATTTTGTGAACCTGTAGCCAACGAACCAAGCAAGCCTGCCAGTTTGAACACCTTTCGGAAGTCCCGACCATTGATTTTTCGCATTATTACCTTCGCCGCCATCATATACTCCGTAACTTCCTTCTGACATTTCCTTGTTTGCTGCTTTGCCCCCTATATTGATTTTTGCACCAGATAAATATCGCTCCACTATCTCGTCCACTATATCAGTCTCTTGAATGGGTTGATATCTATTTTGCTTACCGTTAAAAATCATTCCCGCTTCTTTCTTTGAGGGATTGTGTTCAATTCTGTCGTAATTATCCGTGTGCCAAACCATAAGGGCTTTCTTCAAGTTATTAAGATCCGCAATTATCGTCGCTGCCCTGGCTGAATTTACTGCTTCGGTGCTGGAAAGCATCATCATTGCGCTTAATATCCCGATCACGACTATGACAATCAGCAGCTCAACCAGAGTGAAGCCTTTATTTTTCCGTAACATGATTCTGATCTCAACCCTCCTTTGAAAAAATCCCTCCCGCATTCAACAATGTGAGAGGGAAAACGTTCGCATAAAGTCAAATAATTGGCCAAGCTAGGGGTTAGTAGGAGTTGTTGTACTTGTTCCGCTCATATCTAACACAAGCATGTAGACATTAACGCCTGAAGAATATTCTGTATTATTTCCATTAGCATCTTGCAATAATTGCACAGCTTTCGCGCGACCTTGAATCTTTTCCTGTATTCTCTTCTCACTAGCTGATGTGTAGCCAACATACCAATGCTTCTCCAATGCAACACACGTATAGCCGGCAAACTCATCTGTAGCTGTATTATCATTCGTCGCTTCTGCACCAGCCTTCATATATGGAATAATTCGTCCAAGAACAAATTTCGGATCCGTACTTGGGTTAAGAGTAGTATTAAAGTGATCCAAATTATCAGCGTAAAAAGCCAATGCCGCCGTCTTCAAATTCCTCAAGTTGCTCATGATGTTGCTTGCTCTGGCTGAAGTGGTTGCTTCCGTGCTGCTCAACATCATCATTGCGCTCAAAATTCCAATTACCACGATAACGATCAACAGTTCCACGAGTGTGAAGCCTTGACGTTTGATTTTGTTTGTTCTTCTCATAGAAATTCCTCCTTACAAATTTATTTGTCCTAGAAAACAACAAACCCCTCCACAATCAGTAGAGGGGCGCTACCCGCAACGTATTTTATCTATGACTAATTACCCCCTCGCTTTTAAGGAGCCTCCCACCCATTTTTGTTCCTACGTAGAACTACTGACGGGGGGGGGGGGGGCAATGTTACTTACTATATCAAACGCTAAAGATTCACACACATTAGGATTTTTTTGTCAACCTTTAGAATTCACGTTAATGATAATCTAATATTCATTTTCGGTCAAGCTTATCTGATCTTAAATTTTTGCCTCTTACGTAAAACAAAAAAGCTCCCGACTTACTCAAGGCCGGAAGTGTTTTTGATTGCATACGCTTCAATATCTGAAAAGTCTTTGCTAGGTTATAGCACAACTTGTTAAAAAGGTGGTTGCCCCCCAATCCCAGCTTACTTACGGCGAACTATCGACAACGTACATGCCAACACCCCAGCCAGAAGCTGAGACTAAAGGCTTTTCGAATACAATCCCTCCCTTCTTGAGAGAGTACCTGCTGAGTAACAGGCGAGCAAATTGTAACACAAAAAAATCCCCCCGCTTTTACCGTAACTCGCAAGAAGGCTCCCATCTCTATAGGTGGGAGATGAATTGCACCGTATAGTATAATTTTTTTAGTGATAAACATGACAGAAAATGAGAGATTAGAGAAAAATAACCGAATACGCGAGAAGGGCAAAGAGACAAGGGAAAAACGTAAGTCTCAGGTTTGTCGCGTATATCGAGTAAAAATCGACATCTCTCATCTCAACAAAGCTCAGAAAGAACATTTGAAGATGCTCTTTGTTGAAGCAAAATGGCTGTACAATGACGCATTAACCTTCATGAAAGACCATGACATAAGCGAATACGATACAAAAATAATCACCGTTCACGGCTTGGATAAAGACAGGAATCCTATAACGCATGACTTGCAGTATATATCCTCGCAAATGAGGCAGTCAGTAATATCGGGAATAAAGTCCAGCCTCAAAGCTCTATCTTCATTGAAGAAGACTAATCATCAAGTAGGTGGATTGCGTTATAAATCGGAATATGCGTCTATAAATCTCAAGCAACATAAGGTAACGTACAGATTCTATGATGAAAAGCACATAGGGATACAGGGATTCAGCAAGCCGCTAAAAATACGGGGAGCAAAACAGTTCTGGAATATAACTAACCTTGAGTTAGCCAATGCCAAGCTGTTAAACTTGCCTGACGGTTATTATTTGGCAATAACGACATATCAAAACAAAGGAGGTGAGAAGAAGAAGTATAAGCCAGAAATCGGAATAGATATGGGAATCAAGACAACGATAACGACCTCAGACGGACGGAAATTTAAGGTATTGATTGGAGAAAGTGAACGGTTAAAGAAATGTCAGCGCTTAATAGCGCGGCGTAAAAAGGGTTCAAGCAATAGATACCGAGCCCGGAAGTTAGTGAGGAAGTCATATCAGAAACTAGGCAACAAGAAACGGGACGCAGCCAATAAGATAACACATGAGCTTCTCGAACATGAGATAGTGTACATGCAAGATGAGAACTTAAAAGGCTGGCATAAGGGATTGTTTGGTGGAACAGTGCAGCATTCAGTGTTGGGGCTGGTGAAGAGAAAACTGATGCCCCACGAGCGGGTAATAGTTCTGCCGCAGAAAATGCCAACGACCAAATATTGCCCTCATTGCGGAAAACTCAAAAAAGACATAAAACTGTCAGACCGTATATACGAATGCTCATGTGGCTATCGAGAAGACCGGGACATTCATGCGGCACGAAACATGATACTGTTGTCTAAGCAAAGTACCTGTGGAACGCAGGAAAGTAACGCCTTTGGAGAGGACGTGAGACGGAGGCAGAAATGCCGCAACGCTGACCTCGTTGAATTAGGAAGCCCCCGCTTCTATAAGCGGGGGTAGTTCACGCTGAAACGATCTCTTTGATCTTCATCAAGCGGCTTAACGTTGAGCGTTCTTGTTCGTCAAGCTTCATACTGATATAACGAATAGTCTCGGCCAAGTTCGGGATCATGACGTACTCAAGAGCATTAACTCTGCGTCGCGTGCGTTCAATCTCTCCGGCCATAAGTCTTATCGCTTTCTCTTCTGCTGCAAGATGAAGTAATCTCACTATCAGCGAACTAAATTGTTCAAGTGCTGCGTCTAACAATAACGGAACATTCACAAAGCCATAATTCACAGGGTTACCTTCCTGTTTGACGTCGTATTCAGGTACCATTACGCTCATTACGTTGTGCCACTGTACCGACAAAGTTGACTTAGCACCAGGGAATATCAAAGCCTGCTCCAAAATCTCCGGGGTTGTCTGTGCTCTGGATAATACGAACGTCCCATAACATTCAGCTAATTCCTTCTCGACGGCTTCACGCAATTCTTTGCCCGCGCGTGCTTTCTCAAGGAATGCCTTAATCAAAGCGTCCTGCTTATCCTTCAAGAGCTTGTGCCCTCGTTTAGCCACAACCAGCCTTCGTTTCAGCTTAGATAATTCCATACGATTGGGGTTGACGTTTAGACGTGCCATCGGTCAAACCCTCCCTTACTCGTCGCCCTTTTCAGCTTTTGCCTTCAACAAGGGTTGTAAATATTTCTCGATATATGCGTCTCTGATTCTCTTGAGTTCCTTCACTGGAATCATGGTCAATAAGTTCCAGCCAAGTTCAAGAGTCTCTTTGATCGTTCTGTTCTCGTACTCGCCCTGACGAACGTATTTGTCCTCAAAAACTGTTGAGAATTTCGCAAATGCCTTGTCTTCGTCAGATAATGCGCCCTCACCGAGAATAACTGCTAACTCTTTTGCTTCCTTACCACGTGCATAAGCCGCGAATAACTGGTTCATAAGGTCAGCGTGGTCCTCTCTGGTCTTGTCGCGTCCGATACCCTTATCCTTAAGTCTTGAAAGTGAAGGCATGACATCAACAGGCGGATAAATTCCCTGACGGTGTAAGCTTCTGCTAAGGATAATTTGACCTTCCGTAATGTATCCGGTTAAGTCTGGGATCGGGTGGGTCTTGTCGTCTTCAGGCATTGTAAGAATCGGTATCTGTGTGATTGATCCGCTCTTGCCTTTAAGTCTTCCTGCTCTCTCGTACATAGTAGCAAGGTCCGTGTAGAGATAACCGGGATAACCACGACGGCCGGGGACTTCTTTACGTGCCGCAGAAATTTCGCGCAAAGCCTCGCAGTAGTTCGTAAGGTCAGTGAGAATTACAACGACGTGCATATTACACTCAAACGCTAAGTACTCCGCCGCAGTAAGAGCTATACGAGGAGTCGAAATTCGCTCGATTGCAGGGTCATCGGCCAAGTTAATGTAAAGAACTGTACGCTGTAAAGCTCCCGTCTTTCTGAAGTCCTCCATGAAGAATGAAGCTTCTTCAAACGTGATACCCATTGCCGCAAATACAACCGCGAAATCCTCGTGACCGCTGATAACCGTAGCTTGACGTGCAATTTGTGCCGCCATTCTGTTATGAGGAAGTCCTGACGCTGAGAATATCGGCAACTTCTGTCCTCTGACCATTGGGTTAAGGCCGTCTATAGTCGATATACCTGTCTGAATGAACTCTGACGGGAAGTCACGTGAGAATGGATTCATGGGCATTCCGTTAATGTCAAGGTTCTGTTCAGCGATTAATGGTGCGCCATCGTCAATAGGTTCACCGCGTCCGTTGAAGACTCTTCCGAGCATGTCCTTTGATACAGGGAGGGTCAAAACTTTTCCGACGAATCTAACTTTAGTGTCCTCGTTCTCGATTCCTGACGTACCCTCGAAAACCTGAACTAATGCGCGGTCGCTCTCGATCTCAAGGACTCTGCCACGACGTTTCTCGCCATTGCTTAACGTGATCTCAACAAGTTCATCATAACGAACGTCCTGCGTTTTCTCGACCATCATAAGAGGGCCTGAAATGCTTGATATTGTCCTGTACTCTCTAGGCAGCATTCGTATCACCTCCGACAGGGATTAAAGCGTTTACCTGCTCTTTGATTGTGTCATCAAGTTTATCGATCTGGCCAATGTCTTTCTCTTCAAGATAACGCATTCTCGCAATTTGTTCACGTACAGGCAAGTTGAATAATTTATTCATGGGTGCGCCCTTTCTCAAAGCGTCGAGTCCGGCATGATGGAAATTAACGATCGTCTTCAACATCTTAAACTGCTTATCCATTGAGGCGTATGTGTCAATTTCGTGGAAAGCGTTCTGGTGTAAGAAGTCCTCACGTAAAGATTTCGCAGTCTCCATTACCATACGTTCATCGCGTGAAAGTGCGTCGATACCTACGAGTCTTACGATTTCGTTAAGCTGTGACTCCTGCTCAAGAAGTCCCATTGCCTCAACTCTCAAGCCGCTCCACTGATCGTCAAATTTCTCGTCCCAATAAGCATCAAGCCTATCAGTGTAGAGTGAATAACTTGATAACCAGTTGATAGCCGGGAAGTGTCTCTGGTAAGCGAGATTTGCATCAAGGCCCCAGAAAACTTTCGTGACTCGTAACGTGTTTTGCGTAACAGGCTCTGATAAGTCACCGCCGGGAGGTGATACTGCCCCGATAACCGTGATTGACCCCTCGCGGCCCTCTTTGCCCATAACGATACAGCGTCCTGCTCTCTCATAGAAACTTGCAAGACGTGTTCCAAGGTAAGCTGGGTAACCTTCTTCACCTGGCATTTCCTCAAGTCGTCCTGACATTTCACGAAGAGCTTCGGCCCAACGGCTTGTTGAGTCTGCCATCAATGCGACCGAATAACCCATATCGCGGTAATACTCTGCAAGTGTGATCGCTGTGTATACGCTGGCTTCACGAGCAGCAACGGGCATATTAGACGTGTTAGCAATGAGTGTTGTACGCTTCATTAATGGCTGGCCTGTCTGTGGGTCGTCAAGTTCAGGGAACTCCAACAAAACGTCCGTCATCTCGTTTCCACGTTCACCGCAACCGACATAAACAACTATTTGAGCCTGTGCCCATTTTGCGAACTGGTGCTGAATGACAGTCTTACCTGAACCGAACGGACCAGGAACGCAAGCTGTACCGCCAAGAGCTACGGGGAAGAAAGCATCAACGACTCTTTGACCTGTTGTCATTGGAACGTTGGGGGCTAAACGAGTCTTTACTGGTCTAGGTCTACGGACTGGCCAACGCTGTAACATTTTGACCTCGTGTTTTGTTCCGTTGTCATCAATTACCGCAATAACGTCCTCGATTGTATGTTCGCCCTTCTCGATTCGTTCGACCTTGCCTTTGACTCCATAAGGCACCATGATTCTATGTTCAACAACCACGGTTTCCTGAACAGTACCGAGAATATCGCCAACGCCTACTTCATCACCGGGTTTAACTTTAGGCTCAAACGCCCATTTCTTGTTACGGTCAAGAGCAGGGACGCTGATACCACGTGAAATATAGTGGCTCTTAGCTGCTTTCTCGATTAATTCAAGTGGCCTCTGAATACCGTCATAGAATTGCTCAATGATTCCGGGGCCAAGTTCTACGCTCAAAGGTTCTCCGGTTGACACGACAGGCTCACCAGGCATTAAGCCCGAAGTCTCTTCATAGACCTGTATAGAAGCCTTATCGCCGTTTACCTCAAGTATTTCGCCAACGAGTCCAAGTTCGCCGATATGCACAACGTCCTGCATACTAGCGCCCGTCATACCCGTAGCGACTACAAGAGAGCCGGAGATCCTCTCTATTACTCCTTTGATTTCTTTCTTGTCAGGCATTTAATTTCTCCCGCCTCCGATTTTTATTATCAACTTCATGATTTATCTTTCCGCAAAAATATCCATACCAACGGCCTTCTCTACGCTGCCTCTGATTGAAGCAAGCCCCGCTCCGGTTGCGCCAGAGGGTCCGGGAACAGGTAAAACGCTGGTATTGTATTTGTCGTTAATCTCTTCAACTTTGTCAGTGAACTCGACGAATAAATCTTCCTGAATGAATACGACTGCGTAATCTTCTCTTGCAAGCTGCTCTAAAACTTTCTCAAACGTGCCGCGATTTTCCGGGGTCAAGATCACGGTCTTAACTCCTACAGCCTGGAAAGGTAAAGCCATTTCGTACGAGCCAATAGCTGCCATAGGCTTATTATCTGCCATTGCTTAACAGCCTCCTTCCAAATTCGCGGTCTAGTCCTCCAGCCACGCATACAAGAGCTACACGCATATTTCTGGCTTCAGCTTCCTTTGACAACAGATAAAGCAATACATTTGCCGGAGCGTCCATTGAGTATTTCGCCTTCTCTAAAACTTTCAGCAGATACTCATCAAGAGCCTTTGACACGTCGGACAATGCTGCCTTCATATCTCCCTGCTCCTGTAACGCGCCTAACACGCTGCTAATATCCGTGTAAGATAAAATTCTGCTCCAAGTTTCCTGCGGTTCGTTCAACAATTTCGCCATATCGTCTGGTCTGATTGTCCCGCCCTCATGGAAAAATGGTAACGCCTTGGCCGAGTCATATTTCATTCGTGCAAGCCTTATAGCTCCGCGCAAGTTTTCAGCATCGATTTTGTTGCGTACCCAGTTAGTAACGTCGGGGATATTCAACTTTTCAGCCACGCCCAACATAGCCTTGAACATCTGGTGATCGATCAATAACTCAACAGCTTGAGCATTTTTCGTAGCGTCCCAGAGTTGCCAGCAAGCCGGGATTAAGTCAGTGAGTCCATAAGGCAAGAATCCGTATTCCTCCGTCTCGATCGCATTCGTAAGCTCTTCTGTGTCAATCGTTCCAAGCTTGGAAATTAAATCGTAACGTCGGCCTTCAGTATCTCCGCCTCTGACCTTGAATAAACCCTTCAGCAAAACTTTCACGTTATGGAAATCATAAGGCAGCCTGAAAATATCAAGCAGTTCTTTATCAGGTACAAAGCTTGCAAGCTCTTCACACGTTGCCAAAATCTCCGAGTCAATGGCTTTGTCAAAGCTTCCTGCGCCCGTAATCCATTGTGAATATGAAGTTTCACCGAGTGCCTTTACTGCGTCATCAATACTTGCGCTATCCATAAGTCGCGAAAAGAACGCCGTGTCCAGTAAGTGATTTTCCATACCCCGCAATCTTGCCACGGTGTATACGTAACTACTCACTGCAGCACCCCCTTACGCGAATAAACGCTTCACTACTTCAGTCTCTATATCAGCGCGAGCATCAGCCAGTAACATTTCCCATGAACAATTTGTGTCGATCTTGTCATTTCTCAAGATAAAACCGCCAGCTATTGGGAGTCTCTCCTGTGAAAGTGTAAGCGTTGTGTTATGGGACGCGTTGTAACCGTCTACCCAGCGTTGATCTAAATGTTTCTCGTTTTTGCCGACGAACACGACTTCTTTACCGGTTGATACAGCTTGAGCCATTAATTTATCCGCGAACTTCACGTATTTATCCGGGGCCATTTCAACCAGTTGCTTCAACGATGCTTCAAAAGCTTCGCCGACGAGTCTTTGACGTACACCTAAATCAATTCTCTTAGCGTCAAGTTCTGCAACTATCTCGCGACGACGTAACACTTCAGGTTCTTCCTTGCCAAGTCTTACAGCATATGCGTCCTGAACTTCTTTGATCTCGGCGTTTACTTTGCGGCTTATCTCTCGTACTTTAGCGTCGTTTTCTGCTTCGAGTGCCTTTATCTGGGCTTGTGAATCGGCTTTGATTTTCGCTTTAATATCTGCAAGTGCCATTATTCAACACCTGCCCGACTAGCCTACCTGTACTCCCATGAGCATTAATATACTCGTAAGAAGAGCAAGAACGGCGTATGTCTCAACCATTGCGGGGAGGATTATTGCTTTACCCATTGCTTCAGGCTTCTTTGAGATCATCTGGATTGATGCGGCTGAAGTTCTGCCCTGCCAGATAGCTGAATACCAACCTACTAAACCGATTGGGAGGCATGAGGCAAAAATCTGAAGTCCCTGGTTCCATGTAAGAGCATATGCACCAGCTCCGCCAAGAAGTCCGATCTTGTTAAGCACGAAGAAAGCGATAAGTAAGCCGTAAATTCCCTGTGTTCCGGGAAGAGCCTGAAGAATTAAGCATGATCCAAATTTGTTGGGGTCTTCTGTCATAACACCTGCTGCTGCTCCACCTGCAACACCGATTCCGATTGCTGATCCGATTCCTGCAAGGGCTGCCGCTAATGCTGCACCGAACAGAGCGAGTGAAAGTCCTAACATTTCCATAATGATTTACACGTTCCTTTCATGAATAATTGACATACTCCCCATGCCTAAAGGCAGGGGATTCTAGCATCAACAACGCTGCCGGATTGCTCCGGTCTTACTGCGTCTCCTCTAATGGTACGATGTCCCGACCATTCTTTTTTTAGTTTGTCACACTATCTAGCGGATTTTGCCCCTACTTAGATAGCTGAAGTATTATACTACACTGCGCCTTATATCCCCGTAGCTGAAGCTAGAGGTATTACGGGCGTTTGTTGATAAAATTTTTACGCCTTCACGTTTACATATTCCTGTGAGAGCGTCAACGGGGTAAAGGCTTCTCCACCACCGCTATAAAACTTTCCGAAAAACTCAACATACTGTAATCTCAACGGGTGAACGAATGAGCCGAGTATGTTAATTGCGATACTGAATATATGTCCGCCGATTATTACGACTATAGCAATGAGCCAGCCAACGTACGGAATATCAGCAGCAAGTCCGCCGAGTAAGTTAATAACCATTCCGATAACTGCCGAGCCAAAGCCAAGTGCTAACAATCTGCTGTAACTCAAAATATCGCCTAAATATGATGTCGATCCGTATAACGCTAAGAAGCCGGATATGATTTTGCTGATTATGCCTTTCTTACCTTTGCCAGCGTACAGGAAAATTATTACAGCTCCGATACCAGCCATTGCTTGACCTATCTGGACAAAGTGTGGCGGCAACATTCCTCCCATTCCTGTTCCAAGTAAGCACAAGCCCACGATTAACAAGAACCAAGAAATATCATTCCCGATAGCGTCGATAAACTGCCCTGAACGTAATTTTTCATACGCTGCAATTAATAAACCGAACATCAAATGAATTACGCCCAACAATAACGAAATGCCTAAAACTTGCATTGGGTTTGTCATTGGGTCAACAAGCATTAACGAGTTCTTCAACGGTACTAAGATCGGCACAAAGCTGTCAATGAAATTTCCGAAGAATGAGCCCGAAATAACGCCGTAAATAAACGTAGACACCGAACAGAATAAGAATAACTTGATGAAATCCTTAACGCCCAGTGAAATTTTCTTGTACTTCTTGAATACATAAAGAATCGTCCCGAAAACTACAAGCGCGTATCCAGCATCGCCCAAGCACATTCCGAAGAATACCCAGAAGAATGGCGCAAGTAACGGTGTAGGATCAATGCCCCTGTAAGTCGGTGATGAATATAACTCCGTGAGAATGTTAAACGGCCTAATCAAGCTTCCATTGTTCAACAACGACGGAGGCTCTTCACCTGGTTCAGGATCAGCCAACGTTAAATCAATCTCCGGACTTATAGCTTCGATCTTTGCTCTAATCTCGTCAGCACGGCTTGCCGGAAGCCAGAATCGTGTCAACATTGCACAATCAGTCTCTTCGCTCTGTGCAGTCCCGTTGTATCTCGTCCCCAAACTATTGTAATAGTCAGAGAGTTTCTGAACGGTCGGCACACATTCTTGAGCTATAGCTGCTAATTTTTCGGCCAAGTCTGACTCTTTAGCCTCAAGATCCGTTATTGAAGCCGTGTACTTCTCAAGCTCTTCAGCCGGAGTCTCTTTGAATGCTGCCGGAATTTCTACCAACGATACAGCATTTTTGGCGCAGAGTTCTTTAACCGACGCTTCAACACTTCGAGCATAAAGCAAAGCCACGTACACATCTTGCGTTTTGTTCTTCACGTCATAGGGGGCAATGATTAATTCAGTGTCCTGTGCAAATAACGAGAAATCACCTAACGCAGCCTTTAACCCTTCAATCTTCTCGGCCTTAATCGTCCCCACTAAGCCTGTAAGAGTTTGGGTTCCTTCAGTTATTACAGAGAGCGGGTACTCAAAGAATCCCAATGAAGACAAAATCGAAACGTTCAATCTTGCTTCAGAGAGTTTGAGTCTCACGTCTGCTGTATCGTGTTCAACATTGCGAGTCTTATCGCAGACCGCCTTCAAATCCGTCGTAGATGCAAGTTCCTCAAGTTCACTCATAGTAACTTCAGGGCGTTCACCTAACATTCTGTCGAGCGCAGGGACTGGATCAACATAATGAGGGGTCAATGTCCTGTTAAGATAACGAACATCGGCAAGCATCTCTTCATTCTTCGAGATAAGGGCTTCAACTTCAGCGGGGTGAGTTTGATTTTCCTCGGTGGTGCTGATTATCTGACAAGCTCCTGTTTCTTGAAGAGCGGCGGCAATTTGTTCATGAACGGATTTGTGATAATAAAGTTCCGCCTTCTTAAGCTTGGCTACTCCCATATTTCTTGATCACCTCTTCCGTTATGAATGAAGCTGCGGCTTGAATCTTACTCTTGTTCTTGTCGTAAAAAGCTTTAGCGTCTGCCTCTCGCTTTGATAAAACAGCTTGGGCTTTCGTCTCGGCTGCTTCTTCGGCTCTGCGTATCTTGTCCCTAAATTGTCGTGCTGCGTTCTGTCGTGCTTCCTTCAAAGAGTTTTCAGCGTCGGCACTTGCTCTATTGAGCTTCTTGGCTGCGTCCTCTTTAGCTTTCTGCACAGCATTAGCGGCTTGAATTTCTGCTGCTTTGATCTCAGCGATTGTTGGGTTATCCGCCATTATGTTGCTCACCTCCCCTATAAATGATTAGTTATCGCGTGAATAATTGCTAAAACGGATTAAATTATACTCAAAAATTTTTGGCATTCAATAACTAAAGCGACGGGAAAATATTTTGCGCTTGCTTATGCGTATATGGATAAGGCTATAATATTCATTCAAAATTCAACAAAGATTTATGAGGAGGAACGAAGCATGTCTTTAATTGCCTCGATTGCCAAAATTTTCGAAGATACTACAACAACTTTCTCAAATACTGGTTACGCGTTTTTGAGCATGGAAGCTTACATTATGTGTATGGTGGTGTTTGTCATTCTCTTCAACCGTCAACAAAATTCATCGGATCAAACTGAAGCTCGTGTAGTATGGAGCAGGATGTTGTTTGTCGAGATAATTTATTGCCTGACAAAATTTTTAAGCGTGTTGATTGACGTGAATATAATTCCTAATTCCGACATAGCCAAGAAAACAATGATAGGGATAAATTTGCTGTCGTTCGTTTTTGCGGGCTTGTTAATGATTAAGTACATGATCCTTACAAGACACACTGCCCACCTGAATACAAAACGTGCGGGGAAAAATAAGGCGAGATTGCTTACTGCAGTGTATGTGTTAGCGATAGTGAGTCTCATTTGGATTCAGACGCGAAACTGGAAGAACACGTTCTTGTGCTACGTGATGATCATTGCCGATATAATCATGTACTTGAATTACTCCGAGAGCCTCGTATCAATAGACCCATTAACAAAGATTCCAAACAAGAACGGCTTATACAGAACTTTATCAGAAATTTTTAACGACGAGAACTCGAAGCTTGATTTACTTCACGTTTTTATGATTGACGTTGATGGAATGTCGTTAATAAATTCACGTTACGGACGCCATGAAGGGGACAAAGCTTTGAAGATAATAGCCGGGGCTTTCAAGAAATTTCGCGACGAAGAACATCAATGTTATATATCTAGATATTACGGTGACGACTTTGTAATCACTGCTGAGGTTGAAAACAAAGATGATAGGGAATTATTTATCGAACACATTCGCAATTACATAAGCAACGCTGCAATGTCAAGAGGCTTACCCTATCATTTACGAGTCAATATCGGCTGGGCCAAGTACGAACATTTTAGCAAGACCGAAACTATAGATGGAATTATCGACGAAGCCGAAAGCTCTTTGAACAATGACAGGGAACAAAGACAATCGCAAGTTGTATGGCAAAAATAAATCCCGGCTCATCACCGGGACTCTTGTTAATGTTCTTACTTCTTCTCTTCCTTAGTGATTGAGATCAAAAACGGCGATCCGTCACGCTCCAGGAACAACAAAATCGAATCTTCGTCGCCCATAGCTTTTTTAATATCTTCCGTCGAGCTGACTTCTTGGCCATTGACGTCAAGAATAATATCGCCCTCATTGACTTCGCCATCAAACACAGCCTTGGAATTTCTATCAAGTTCAGTTACAACGAGTCCTTCAGCGTCTGAGGCAAACCTGTATTTTCGTCTCAAAGTGTCGTTGATTTTCTCAACCTTGCTGATCCCGAATTCCTTTAACACGTCACTTCCATCGCTTTCAGCTTTTTCTCCTGATGATGTTGATGAAGTTTCCGGTCGGCCGTCTGCTGAATTAGCGCGTTCTGCGAGTTTTACTTCAAAGTTCATTTTCTTGCCTCTACGAATTACTACGAGTTTAGCAACTGAACCGGGGGCAAGCGTTCTGATCTTCTGCACGAATGCGTTTGCGTCCTTAATCTTTTCTCCGTTAATCTCAACAACTATATCGGCGCGTTTGAGTCCTGCTTTGTCCGCGGGGTCGCCTTTGAATACGTCAGCGATCATTGCGCCTTGAGTGCCATCAACTTTGTAAGCCTTGGCAATTTTCGGATCAATATCCCTTATGGATACACCAAGCCAGCCGCGTTTGACTCGTCCATAAGAAACTAAATCGCCCATAATCTCTTTAGCTTTGTTGACTGGAATTGCAAAGCCCAAGCCTTGAGCATAAGGAACGATAGCTGTGTTAATTCCTACGACTTTGCCTTCCATGTTGAGTAATGGTCCGCCGGAGTTGCCGGGGTTAATTGCCGCGTCGGTCTGGAGAAAGTCATCAAAGTTTACGTCTTGTGCGTGAATGCTACGATTTTTTGCGCTGATTACTCCAGCCGTAACTGAATGTTCAAAGCCGTAAGGGTTACCTATAGCTACGACGAACTCGCCAACTTCAAGCGCGTCAGAGTCTCCAAGCTCAAGCACCGGTAAATCTTCATCGGGTTCAATTTTTATCACGGCCAAGTCATAAGCGGGGTCATTGCCCTTTATCGTAGCCGGGTAAGTTTTTTTGTCGCCGTCCTTCAGCAATACTGACACTGTGATTTTGTCAACGCCATCAACGACGTGATTATTCGTGAGGATTAAGCCTTCTTTTGAGACTATGAAGCCTGAACCTCTTCCCTTCATTGGTACTGAACGCGTGAACTCTTTGAACGTGTCCCCGAAAAATCTTTTGAAGATCGGATCGTCATCAAATGGAAATGGTGAGAATGATCTTGTTGCGGTTTTCTCAACGTCAATATTAACCACGGCGATAGACGCATTCTTAACTATGGGGACTATCGGATTAGATTGTGAGAGCGCGATCGGTGAAAGTGCCGCAAAAGCCCCTCCTGTTGTCGTAAGAATCATTGCAAGCGTCAGGAATAGCGCCATAAATTTTTTGCTTGTCATATCTAACAAAATACCTCCATACAAATTTTTTATACGGCGAAATATTTTAGTCGTGAGTGTGAATAAGTTCATGCTCCGTTTTACTGACTATAATTCACTAATTTTGACTTAGTGCAATATAATATGCGCGTGATTTTTCAACGATTCCGGATAGCCTTCAGGTAAGATTTTTTCAACTACATTTTCAACTACAAAAACTCGCAAATTTTTCAGCGTTCACAATTATTTACGAGCCTCTCGAAAAAAATAAATATACGCTCCATAAACAAGCCATAATATCTCCAACGGAAGTGCATAGACTAGCAATTTATAGTTCCAATGATGTGCGACTCTGGACAACAAAGAACCACGCACTCTCGTGTAATCGACAAAGATTCTCATCAGCGAATACAAGATCAAGGTCAACGGAGCGATCACTGAATGATATTTATAGCGCGTGAATTTTTTCTCAACGAACAACATCACGAACATAATCACAAACGCAGCGAGCGAGTAATAAACTTGTACAGGGTGCCTCAAAAGTCCTTCTGCGTCCCTCGGAAAATGTACCGCCGTGAAAAAGTCAGAGTGTAACCCAACGCAACAACCATTCAGGAAACAACCCCAACGCCCCACAGCTATAGCAAGCAATGCAGGCATAGCAGCAGCCTCACACAATTTCAGGAACGAAATTTTGCGACGAATAACGCTCATTAAAAACGCGGCCAGAAAAGCTCCGGATATAGCTCCAACTTCATGCAAGCCTCCGCGATTCAAGTCAAGCAACAACGACGGCCTATTGAAATAAATTTTCCAGTTAGCAATATATTCGGGGGAACGCGCTCCTAACAACATGCAGAAAAAAGACACGCTCATAATCGTGCGTGCCTCGTCCTCGTCAATCTCGTAAAGTTCCAGCCGTTTTATCACCCACACTATTGCAAGCGATAACGCTATGAACCAAACTACGCTGTACGTGTCGACCCTAAAGCCGAATATTGTAAATAATGTCGGATACATTTACCTGTTATATACCAATGGGATCAAGAAAGCTTCTGCAACTTCATCAGCCATAGCCTTGCCCTCAAGAATCTCTAAGAGCTTCAACGCAAAGAACGGAGTTACAGCCGGCCCCTTCGCAGTCGTTATATTGCCGTCAGTCTCCACGATGTTATGACCAATTCGCGCGCCCGTTAAATGACTTTCAAGTCCTGGATAACATACAGCAGTTTTCCCGGCCAGGACTCCAGCCTTACCGAGAGCCGCAGGTGCTGCACAGATAGCCCCGATTAATTTGCTGTCCATGTGATATTTCTTGATAAGCTCCTGAAGTCCTTCGTGGTCCTTAATTGTGAGAGTGCCTCCGGGTAATACAAGCATGTCAAATTTTTCGTTCTTGATCGAGTCAAACATTGCGTCAGCTCTTACGGGAATTTTATTCTTGCTGATAACTTCCTGACCGGGCATTAATGAAACTGTCGTAACAACAACGCCGCCTCGTCGTAAAATATCTACTGTTGTGAGTGCCTCTGTCTCTTCAAAGCCATTGATGAGAAATACTGCTGCGGTCTTCATAAATAATAACCTCCTGAATGAATTTTCGTGAATTATACCCCTTTTTGCTATAATAGCCCGCGTAAATTAATTTCATGAAGTTAATTAGGAGGAATTGTCAATCATGGCAAAATATTGTGATTTCTGCGGACGTGGTCCTGTAGCTGGAAACGCCGTGAGCCATTCGAACCGTCATACACGTAGACGCTGGAATATCAATCTTCAAACGGTCAGAGTAGACGCTGGTGACGGAGAGTTACTCAAAGTAAAAGTATGCACGAAGTGTTTACGCTCTGGATTTGTTAAGAGGGCTGCTCGCTAGAATGCAGGTTAAACGATTTGATAATAGTGCGGTAGATTCAATTCTATTGCCACTATGTGAGAACGACAAATGCTCCGGGCTTGATGACAGGCTCGGAGAAATTGTTAATGGGGTAATTGAGCGCAAGGACTTCACCGGCAAAAAAGGTAGCTTATTCAGAGTCCCTGTGTTTGACTCAGGCGTGAAGAATTTATATTTGCTTGGCCTTGGTAAACGCGAGAAATGTAACGTGAAATTGCTGCGTGAATCGTTAGCTTGGGGCTTACGTTCGATCGGTCGTCAACATAATAAATCTGCTCGTGTGATTCTTGAGAGCTTTAAGGAATGCAAAGGCTTGTGTGTTGCGTTGGGCGAAGCGGCTGGATTATGCGGCTATGTGTTTGATAAATACAAGAAGAAGGACGAACATTATGAACCTTTCGCGCTTGAGGAAGTCTACACGGATTTATACGAGGCTAGCGAGATTGAACGCGGCTTAAAGTTTGCGGAGGCACAGAAATTTTCACGCGACATAATCAACGAACCCGGCTGTGTGATTTGGCCAGAGACTCTTGCGGAAAAAGCTGAAGCTCTTGCGAAGGAATATAACCTAACTTGCGAAATTTGGGACGAGGAGAAATTACAGGCTGAAGGAATGGGCGGAGTGTTGGCAGTAGGTTCTGGCTCAAAGAATCCCCCGCGCTTTGTTCATCTTACTTATAAGCCAGCTAATGCTCGTAAGAAAATCGCGTTTGTTGGCAAAGGAATAACGTTTGACAGTGGCGGACTCGATATTAAGCCGGAAAGTTTCATGACCACTATGAAGGGCGACAAGACAGGAGCTTGTAACGTTCTCGGTATCATGAAGGGAGTTGCAGAACTTGGCCTCGATGTTGAAGTTCATGGTTTCTTATCAATCGCCGAAAATATGCCTTCGGGGAGTGCATATCGTCCTGATGATATTATTCGCGCTCGCAACGGAAAAACGATTGAGATCGACAACACCGACGCTGAAGGAAGACTAGTATTGTCTGATGCTTTGTGTGTGGCAAGTGAACTCAACCCCGACGCTATTATCGATATGGCAACTTTAACGGGAGCTTGTATGGTTGCGCTTGGAAAATTCAGAGCCGGACTCTTCTCAAACGATGACGACTTGGCCGAAAAAGTTTTAGCTGCTTCTGAACAAACTGGCGAGTCACTTTGGAGATTGCCACTTGAGGACGACCACATAGCCGAGACTCTCAAGTCCCCTTATGCTGATTTAATCAACTGTGGCGAACGTTACGGCGGAGCAATTTTTGCGGCGATGTTCCTGAAAGAGTTTGTGGGCGAAAATATTCCTTGGGTACACTTGGATATAGCTGGCCCTGACTTCAAGGACAAAGAATATGGCGTTTACTCAAAGGGCGCTAGTGCTTTCGGTGTACGTACCTGCTTAGAATACCTGGTGAACTTGTAATTTATGACCCTCATTAATCTACGAAAAGTTGCAATAGTTGGTTGTGGGTTCGTTGGAAGTGCTAGTGCGTTTGCGTTAATGCAGAGCGGTTTGTTCTCTGAAATGGTGTTAATTGATGTTGACCATGAACGCGCGGAAGGTGAAGCCCTTGATATTGGTCACGGAATGCCCTTGGCCAAGCCCATGCAGATTTACGCAGGAGATTATGACGATGCGGCCGACGCAGCTATTATTGTGGTAACTGCTGGAGCTAATCAGAAACCCGGCGAAACTCGTTTAGACCTCGTCAAGAAAAACGTGGCTATCTTCAAATCCATAATGCCAGAGTTTGCAAAACGTAATTGCCCGGGAATAATGCTTGTTGTAGCTAACCCAGTGGATATTCTCACGTACGTAGCAATAAAATATTCTGGTATGCCAGTTAATCGCGTTATAGGTTCGGGAACTGTTTTGGATACAGCGAGATTGAAATATCTGTTGGGAGAACATTTAGCCGTTGACAGCCGAAGCATACACGCCTTCATAATCGGAGAACATGGTGACAGTGAGTTCGCAACATGGAGCAGCGCAAACGTGTCGGGTGTTCCGTTGTTTGACTTCTGCAAAATGAGAGGCCACACCCACTATGAAGAAGCATCACACGAAATTGAAGCAAGCGTTAGAAATAGTGCATACGAGATAATCAAACGCAAAAAAGCTACGTATTACGGAATAGCAATGTCTGTAAAGCGAATCTGTGAGGCAATAATCCGTGACGAAAAATCCGTGCTAGCTGTCTCAAGCTTAATGAAAGACGTTGACGGCGTTGAAGATGTTGCGTTAAGTATGCCTGCTATAGTTGGTAAAGATGGCGTAGAAGATTTAATCCCTGTCAGATTGAGTCAAGACGAACAGAAGAAATTACGAGATAGCGCAAAAATTCTCAAAGAAATATTGTGTGATGTAATGTAAACGAGTCCCCCTGCTGTAGGGGGATTTTTTGTTACGTGTTATAGATTGTCGCCCCGGATTATGTCTTCAAGGCTTTGACGCTCAACAACAACTCTTGCTTCCTCGTTCTCTACGAAAACTACTGCCGGACGTTGTAATTTATTGTATGTGCTTGACATGCTGAAGGTGTACGCGCCCGAATTGTAGAGTGCGATAATATCTCCGGCTTCAAGCTTACAAATTTTCGCGTTCTCAATCAAAATATCTCCCGATTCGCAACATTTTCCAACGATCGAAACATGAGTCCCGCCCTCACGATCATAAGCTGGTGCGTCAGGGTCTTTCACTGCTACGGCTTCATACTCGGCTTGATAGAGTGCATAGCGTGGGTTATCCGCCATTCCTCCATTAACTGCTATGTAAGTTACGCCGGGAAGTTCTTTGATGTTCTCAACCTTATAAAGCGTCACACATGCTTCGGAAACTATCCAGCGTCCTGGCTCAATAATTGCTCGTGGAATCTCTAAGCCGTATTTCGTGCAATTCTCGTGTAGTAATTTCATCATTGGATCAGTGAAAATTTCCGGGTGAACGTGAGGAATTGAAGGGTTAATGACAGCTCCAAAGCCTCCGCCGAAGTTAAGCTCATGCGTCACAAAATTTAACTTGTCGCGTAAATCTCTAATTAGCTCTATAGTTTTCTCAAGGCCCTTGATGTAATCGTCCGGGTCAAATAACTGTGAACCTATATGAAAATGTAAGCCGCGTAAGTCAAGACTCTTGCTGTTCTTTGCGTATTTAATCGCGTTCGTAAGCATTGAGCCTTCAGAAAGTTCAACAGGGAACCCAAATTTGCTGTCAGTTTGTCCGGTTGCGATATATTTATGCGTATGAGCGTCAACTCCTGGCGCAACACGAATTAATATCCTCTGCACGATACCCTTCTTGCTTGCGTAATTCTCAATCGTCTTGAGTTCGTCGGGGTGATCAACAATTATTCGTCCGACTCCAGAATTTACAGCTAGTTCGATTTCTTCGTGGCTCTTTGCGTTACCGTTCATTTCGATTCGTTCAGCAGGAAAACCCGCGCTTAATGCCGTGAATAATTCTCCTAGCGATACAACGTCAAGCCCCATTCCCTCATCTTGAATCAATTTTGCCATAGCACGAGTCAAGAAAGCTTTGCTAGCGTAACGTACCCTTGTGTTCTCCCAACGCTCTAAGAAAGTTTCGCGCAACTCCCTGCAACGTGATTTAATAATGCCCGCATCATAAACGTATAAAGGCGTCCCGAATTTTTCGGCAAGCGTCTGACAGTCAACCCCGCCCCATTTGAGATTAGAAATTTTTGAACACTCCTTGTGATATTATTTTGCTTTCCGGAAATTATATATGAAACGGGTGAAGTGAGAAATTGTTAAAGCTATCAGATTGGGAGCATAAAAGTTTTAGTAAGTCATCAAATTCGCCGGATTTAACCGTGATATTTCCCTCAAGAGATATTTACTTCTCGCCGCATTTGTTGCGGGTGATGAGGCTTGATAATTCAACGTGCCCAAAAACTTTGGATCAATGGTATGAACTTTGCAGCCCTGAAGATCACATGAAGATTTCCAGACTCGAAAATATCATTTATGGTCATGAACACGAAAACTTTTTCTCACTCACAAGAAAATTATATTGCGGCGATGGTTATTACAGAAATTTCAGGCTCGATGCGTTTATTGATAGGCGTGCTGACGGTCGGCCAGTTAAGTTAATCGGGACGGAGACTCTAGCGTTAAAAGCGTGGCTTGAGAATGCTAACGAGGGCGATAAAATCGAATGCGTTGACGATTCCGGGCGCGTGAAAGTCTTGGAAGCTGTGAGAGTTGCTGGCGTGATGACGTTGAACGACTTGACTTTGATTCAGGATTTACAGCGAGAGAATTTGGCGTTGCGTCACGAGATTCAGCGGCGAATCTTTTCCCCAAGCCCTCAACCCGTAAAGCTCCCCGAGTCTGATGGCACTGAAGCATTCTTGTATAACATTCTGGATAAGAACATTAATTTAGCTCTCAATGTACTCACGAATAATTATCAGCTTAAAGCCCTGAAACGTTCGCTTAATAACACTTGCTTGACTGTCGGACTTGTTGGCCTCAAAGGAAGTGGCAAGACTACGTTAATGAATGCTTTGTTAGGGGAAAAATTGATCCCGAGCGATGCTGTTGACATTCCTATAATTTGCCGTGAAGGTGAGACGAAAACAATTAAAGCCTGCTACCAGGACGGACACACAGAATTTATCAACGCCATTACAGCCACAAACGATATAGCACGAATCGAAATCACAATGCCGGGCGCGTTAATTCCAAGTGACGTTTGTATAGTTGATGCTCCGAGTAATTTGCGTAACATCTTGGCCGAACTTGACGTGATAATTTACGTTACCCCTATTAGAGCAGCATTAAAGGGCGCGGACTTTGAGAACTTGAAGCAGATTTTGAGCATCAATGACGAATTAATATTCGCGTTATCGTTCATAGATTTAGAGACTGACGACAAGGAAGCCGGACGATTAATAAATTCTGCGCACGATAAAATTTTGAGCTACATTGCCTCAATAAAACATGACGCAGGAAATTTTGACGTTATACCAATTTCAGCCAAGACTGCACTGGAAAACTTCTACGACAAGAATTCTACAGCCTGGAGAAATTCAAACGTTGATGACCTGATTAATTATTACATTGAGCCATTAAGGAAAAACGCCGTGACTCACGCAATGATTTTACGAGTTAAACGGACCTTGAAGACGATAAAACTTGGGCCAAGAAACTGGAAATTACGCGACATAGCACGAAACTTAAACAAGGTCTTGACGATTACAGGAGACTTACGAAAATTTTCATCGGGGTATGTGTTTAATAAAGGCGTTGTGGCTCACACTTCGAACGAGAAAAATTTATTGTCGTCATTGATAACTTCGTTGCGTGAACGTGAATTTAAGTCGCGCTTCTTCTCACTTAAAGCCTTTCACGGAAAACGTAAAGCGTTACTCTTGGGAGCAGACAGGACACAGAGCTTAAAACTTTTCTCGCGGCTCTCGCATAATATCGTCATAGAAAAATTTCCCGACGGTGGAGTAACTCGTGACGAATGGTATTGTGCTGGAACAGTTGTGCCATTTCCTTGCATAAGGCTTCCGTTGACTGCTAACGACGAAAATATTTTGATTGCCCCGTCAGACTCACATATAGCCAAAAACTTTGAGGGCTTTGCTTCACTCTTTAATCAATATACTCCGGTTATAAGCGTTGATCTATCACGTATTGATTCAGGGTTATCGGACTTGGCCTATTCTCCTTACGCAACGTTGCTCACGAAATTCGATTGGGTGTTGACGTTCGGGAATGCGGGAATGTTTGACACGAGGCAGATAGATTTAGTGTTGCTAGTGCCCAAGAAGATCAGGGAATTTATAGAATCAAACGGGTTGAGAGAACCTAGCATATTCATATACGAGAACTACAAAATTTTTAAAGCTTAATGGAGTGTGTAACAAATGACGGAAGCAAACATTCATTCAAGAGAACGTGAAGAGATTCACCGTGCTATATGGGCTATAGCTGATGAACTTCGAGGTGCTGTAGACGGTTGGGACTTCAAGAATTATATCCTTGGCACAATGTTTTACCGTTATATTTCAGAAAGCCTCACGGAATACATCAACCACAACGAAGAAGCCGCAGGCTACAAAAATTTCGATTATGCAACTATGCCGGACGACAAAGCAGAATTTGCGCGAGATGGTCTTGTGTGGGAAAAAGGCTACTTCATTCTCCCCAGTCAGTTATTCAAAAACGTTAGAGCCAGGGCCAAGAACGATAACAACCTTAACGAAACGCTTGAAAAAGTTTTCCGCAACATTGAGGACTCGGCTAAAGGAAGTCTCGCAGAAAGCAACTTCAAGGGATTGTTCTATGATTTCGACGTGAACAGTAACAAACTAGGCGGCACTGTTGAAAAACGTAATGAACGCTTGGTGAAATTGCTTGATGGTGTCGCAGCTATGAATATCGGTTCCGTGAAAGATCATAACGTTGATGTGTTGGGCGACGCTTATGAATACTTAATGGCTATGTACGCTTCAAACGCTGGAAAATCTGGCGGCGAGTTCTTTACTCCTGCTGATGTCTCGGAACTATTAACGCGGCTTGGCACTGTCGGTAAACATGAAATTAACAAAGTCTATGACCCTGCGTGCGGAAGTGGTAGTTTATTGTTGAAGGTCATAAAAGTTTTGGGCAAGGATAGTGTGCGAAATGGTTTCTATGGGCAGGAGATTAATATCACGACTTACAATCTTTGTCGCATAAACATGTTCTTTCACGATTTAGTCCCGGAAAAATTCAACATTGCCAACGATGACACGCTAACAAATCCGAAGCATTGGGACAATCAACCGTTTGAGTTAATCGTATCGAATCCTCCTTACGCAATTAAATGGGCTGGCGATGATAACCCGTTACTCATTAATGACCCGAGATTTTCTCCGGCCGGAGTGTTGGCTCCCAAGAGTAAAGCTGACTTTGCTTTTATCATGCACTCTCTTTCATGGCTAGCTTCAAACGGTACTGCGGCGATAGTTTGCTTCCCTGGCATAATGTACAGAGGCGGAGCAGAACAGAAAATCCGTCGTTACCTCGTTGATAATAACTACGTTGACTGCATAATACAGCTTCCTGACAATTTATTCTTTGGGACTTCAATAGCAACGTGTATCCTTGTCATGAAGAAGAACAAGCCCGACAACAACATATTATTCATCGACGCTAGCAACGAGTTCACAAAGTCCACGAACAATAACAGGCTGACTCCAGATAACATTAATAAAATCGTTGAGGCATACACAAATCGCGAGGACGTAAAACATTTCTGCAAACTCGTCTCACATGAAACAATTGCTAACGAAAACTATAATTTATCCGTAAGCACCTACGTTGAACAAGAGGATAAGCGCGAGAAAATCGACATCACAAAACTTAACGCGGAAATCAGCGAAATAGTTGCACACTTACAAGCCTTGCGTGATGAGATTGATAGAATTATCGCAGAGATCGAGAACGTGAGACCATGAAACAGAATGAAATTGACGCTCAAAGCCTAGAGAACGCAAAACAACTTTACACCAGCGGGCGAATTGACTCTATAGAAGTTGGTACGACAAAGGGACTTCAAGCTATACACAAAGCACTCTTTGACGGGTTATATAATTTCGCTGGACAAATACGTACCCAAAATATTTCTAAAGGCAGCTTCAGGTTTGCGAACTCGCTTTATTTGCACGAGGTCTTGGCAGCAATAGAGAACATGCCGGAAAATTCGTTTGAGGAAATTATAGCCAAATACGTCGAAATGAACATAGCACACCCCTTCATGGAAGGTAACGGCCGAAGCACACGAATATGGCTGGATATGATTCTTAAGAAACGTTTAGGAGTCGTTATAGATTGGACAGGAGTCGACAAAGTGAAATACTTACAAGCAATGGAACGCAGCCCCATAAATGACCTTGAATTACGTTTTCTGCTTAAAGCTAATCTCACAGATAAGACCAACGACAGAGAATTACTCTTCAAAGGCCTGGAACAATCCTATTACTACGAGGGTTATGAACAATGAGCCACCTTCAAGACCTCATCAATCAATATTGCCCAAACGGCGTGGAGTTTGTAAAACTTGGGGAAGTTGGAAAGTTTTATAGTGGGCTTACAGGAAAAT
>ERZ842401.46-NODE-46-length-144530-cov-12.836664_pt1 | contig 144530 bp, 119 predicted proteins | sample MGYA00521270_ERZ842401 | MGnify/ENA primary metagenome ERZ842401 (study PRJEB31892, sample SAMEA3878208) | bioreactor metagenome | biome: Moose rumen | place: Sweden | collected 2011-10 | study: EMG produced TPA metagenomics assembly of the PRJEB12797 data set... | reverse complement strand
TGTGCAAATATGTTGTATGTTTCTTTGGCTTCGTATTCATTGACGACACTATCTAGGTGAGCCTGTCATTGCAACCCAACCACCATTCCATATATCATTGACTGTTGTTACAGGAGTGTCGGGAGTTGTTTTTTCAGACACGCCGATTGTAATTGGATCAGCAAGAGTATATTCTTTGCCCGCGAATGTGAAATTGCCTGCAATAGTAAATACACCTGAAGTTGGATCGATTGTGAATGACAGATTATCAAATGAGAATGCGTACACGCCTGAACTTTCTTCTGACAAATCGACATTATTTTCTGTGCGCGAGTAAGGCTCCGATTTTTCGCCAATAGTCCAAGTGTAAGAAACTACAACCGTTCCTTTTGTTGCCGCAGCTTGAACAGAAGCATTAGATACCGTAACGTTAGAAAGTTTCACAGAAAGATCCGATACAGTTACGTCTACATCATTACCATCTGAATCTTTTGCTGTACCTGTTCCTGTGGCACCTGTAGGACTCTCAAATGTTTTGTTGTTTAACGCTTCGACATCAGGATTTTCTCCGCCGCTGTTGTTAATTGGTGTACGATCAGAACCGCCACAGCCTCCTGCAATGACACAGAACACTGCGAAAAGCAACAAGATTAAACCGAAGTTAAAATGGGGGGGGGGGTAAACCTTAATCTCAAAATAAACACCTCTCGTAAAATTATTTTCTTACATGGGTATGCTACACCTTACTTGAAAAAATTCAATTAAAAACTTTTGGGTTATAGCTAAAGCAGTTGACAAGCCCCGCAAAATCGCTGCAAGGTTTATAATTGCTAACAGGACTTGGCCATTTGACATCACAACTTCGTCCGGCCATGAAGAAAATTATAAATCGCGTTCAAAGGAGATAGAAAATTTTATGGGAGTATTGAAGCATTATAGAGAGCTATTACCAATCACAGACGCAACACCAAACGTAAATCTTGAAGAAGGTTCAACGCCGTTAATCTATTTGCCGCGAGTAAGTGAAAGGCTCGGAATAAAGCTTTACGGAAAATTTGAGGGCTGTAACCCGTCTGGCTCGTTCAAAGATCGTGGAATGGTCTTAGCGGTGGCCAAGGCTCTTGAAGAAGGAAAACGCGCGATTATCTGTGCATCAACTGGCAATACTTCAGCATCAGCAGCAGCTTATGCAGCATCACAAGGCATTCCTTGTTTCGTGTTGTTACCGGCCGGAAAAGTTGCGTTAGGAAAGTTAGCACAAGCTTTGATGTACGGGGCAAAAGTTATCGCGGTCAATGGAAATTTCGATAGAGCTTTAGAGCTTGCTAGAGAAGGAGCAGAGAAAACCGGCTGTGCTATGGTCAACTCCGTCAACCCTTATAGACTCATTGGGCAACGTTCAGGCGCTTGGGAGATCTGCGACGTATTGGGAAAGGCTCCGGATTGGCACGCTATACCCGTCGGAAACGCTGGCAACATTAGCGCATATTGGGCAGGCTACAACGAATATCACAAGCTCGGCAAAATCAACAAGCTTCCTCGTATGATGGGCTTCCAGGCTGAAGGGGCTGCACCGCTCGTAACTAATAAACCTTGCCCGAACCCTGAAACCATAGCTACGGCAATAAGAATCGGTAATCCAGTCAGCGCACACTTGGCCCGCGCCGCTGTAAGTGAATCAAATGGCGAGTTCAATTCCGTGACCGATGAAGAGATTCTCAACGCTCAAAAGATTCTTGCTTCAGAAGGAGGAGTTTTCGCAGAGCCAGCCTCATGTGCCCCTTTAGCAGGGTTAATCAAGCTCAAGGGGTTAGGAAAATTGCCAGAGGGCATAACAGTAACAATGATTCTCACGGGAAACGGCCTCAAGGATCCTGATACAGCTATGTCTCAAGTTGGTAAGCCGATTGAGATTAATGACACGCTTGAAGATTTAATGAGAGTGTTGGAATGCCGTTAATACAGTTAAAAGTCCCCGCAACTACCGCGAATTTAGGTTCAGGCTTTGACACGTTGGGAATGGCTTTGAGCCTCTACAACATTTTCACAGTTACAGAGCTTTTGCCCGAAGGCGAATACACTTGCAAAATTTCTGGTGAAGGCGTTGACGAATTGAAAGACGCTCGCAAGAACATGTTAGTAACGAGCTACATTAAGGCTTGTGAAGAATGGGGGGTGCCCGTGAAAGGTTTTGCCTTTGAGAGTTGCAACGCTGTACCGTTAAACCGAGGCTTGGGAAGTTCATCAACTGCTGTAGTAGCTGGAGTAGTTATCGCGAATTTATTATCAGGCTCAAAATTTCCGGAGGCAGAATTACTGCGCGTAATGACGAAAATCGAAGGCCACCCCGATAATGTTGTGCCGTGTTACATTGGCGGAATGACAGTATCATGTTGGGACGGTGAAAGCCTGCGCTATGTTAGACTCCCTGCGTTACCTGAAGACTTGAACGTTATAGCCGCTGTGCCAGATTTTGAAGTTCACACTGAGGACGCAAGAAAGATTTTGCCTGAAAGTGTTCCGTTTCGTGATGCGGTGTTCAATGTGAGTCACGCTAGTATATTATGCGCGGCTTGGGCAATGGGACGCTGGGATTTATTGCGGGTAGGAATGGAAGATAGACTTCATCAACCACATAGAGCAAAATTATTTCCTGGTACAACTGGCGAAAAGTTTTTAAGCGAGATAGCCAACCACCCTGACTGTATAGCGACTGCAATTTCTGGATCAGGGCCGACAATGATAGCGATAGTTCACGGTAAAGCCGGAGGATTATCTCGTGCAATGTGCAAAATCTTCACGGACGGCGGAGCCGCTTCACACTTCTTTGTGCTAAATTGTGCTTCGTCAGGAACTGTAGCAGAGTAAAAACATTTCCCCCTTATAGCTTCATGAGGGGGCCTATTTTGTCAACTGCATGAACAAATCTTTACATATAACACGCAACGACGTTTCCGCAACTTCCATCATGATTGTTATCATATCTTCTTCCTGCCATTGTTTGCCGTTCCCTTGTGTATATATCGAAGCAGCTTGTAGCATTATGTTAAGGCCATTACCTGATACAAATTTATTTTCGCAAAGGTTGGTATTTATCGGCATTCCATAATTAGCTGCGGTCAATCTGTCAAGTCTGTTCAGAGTTCCATCGTCATATGCTATTGTATAAGTACTACCGTCTGGACGTTTAACAGTAATATTTTGTGTCAGAAAATTTGAGCCTTCAAGAAATAATATGTACGGAAAATGATGTTCTATCAACATAAAGTTAGCAATCTCGCATATGTTTTTGTAGGCACGTTCTATAGCATTACCAGCTGCCATAAAAATTTGGTCATTATTTTTCCCGACAAGCTTTCCTTCACGAATATTTTCGATGTCTTTGCCTTGATATTTTGCTTCCGATACAAGAATTATGCGCCAGTTTCCTTTATCATCCTTTACTTCAATAATACCTCCGTCAGGTTTTATCCTTGAATTTGCTACAAACAAGGTTTGCCCTAGATTACTATCTACCTTTCTTAAAGCTTCATTGATTTCTTGTTTTGACAATTCATTCCTGTATCTAAACTCAAGCTTTGGAAATTTATTCTGAAGTCTTGTCATAACGATTTTAGAGGTAATTGATACTTCCTTGTCATGTTGCTGTGCGTTATCGTCAAATATTCCTGTTACACCGTCTAATGCTTTTTGTTGTGTCGTAAGCCTAGCAGATTGTTGTTTACCCTTTTGACTCATGATTATTGCTCTCCTTATAATTTAGTGAAGAAATCCACGGGCGTTTCTACCTTATCATAGTTCCAATAGGTGAGATCAAGATGTTTATCGAAATATTCAATCGTAGCTTCATCACTGTCGCACATCAAACAGTGCCTTCCCTCAGCAATACATACACGTCCGACAGTACCGCTTCCTGCAAAAAAATCTAGTACAATAGAACCAGGATATGAAAGTGCCTTCACTAAACGTTCAATAATCTCAATAGGTTTTTGTGTCGGGTGTCCCACACGTTCTTTGCTATTACCGTTTAATCTGTTTATTTCCCATACATTAGTTGGATTCTTGCCCTTAAGAGTGTTTTCAGGATTTAGACGTTTATCTTTCAAAGCCGCCTGTAAGTCCTTTTCTGAATAAGGTTCTCTCACTGAATCTAAGTCAAAATAATAGTCATCTGTCTTGGCGAGCCAAATTATTTCCTCGTGTCTGTTTGCAAAATATCTGTGTGCGGACATACCGTTCTTATAGTGCCATATAATTGTGTTTATGAGCTTAAAATTTGTGTTATGTCTAACGTGGTGAATTATGTCAATCAAATCTCCTGATTTAGCGTCTCTGAATTGTATGCCGCCGAAAATAACCATGTTCCCATTTTGGGAGAGGACTCTATATGATTCACTAAGCCATTGTGCTGCCCATTCAATGTAATTCTCGTAAATATCCCAGTAAGCAAGTTCAAGATTATATGGTGGATCTATACAAATTAACTGGACAGATTCGTCAGGAATCAATTTCAGGAAATCGCGGCAATCCGTGATATTAAGACACAGTAAAGGTTTATTAGGCGTGATGAAATCTGAAGCTGTTTTGTACTTAATAGTGTTATCTCTGCGATTTTTGTTCAGAGACATTAAGGCATGATTATAGTGTGATTTGTTATGTATTGCCATCTTCAAGTTTGAAAGTAACGACCTCCTCTACGTAAGGGGAGGCCATGATTAAGTTATCTTCCTGATTCGCCAGCCTCAAACATTTTATTCACGCCATTCAAATACGCCTGCAATGACGCTTCTACAATGTCCGTGCTGATTCCGGAGCCTGTATACGTTTCGCCGCTAGCAGTGCTGGAGATTTTCACGACCGCTTCCCCGATCGAGTCCTCGCCTTCTGTTACTGCTCTTACGCTGAAATCTTCAAGCCTTGCATCAATCCCGAGCATTTTGTTCACAGCCTTGAAGGCCGCATCAAGTGGCCCCGCTCCATATTCAACGTCCTCCATGATTTTATCTTCACGCTTGATTTTCACGTATGAGATTTTCGGAATGTCGCTACCTGAAGTTATTGAGTGGCTCACAAGCTGACACATTGGTGCAGTATTCTCTGACTCTGTGCGAGTGATTCGTGAGCGGTGTAATGTCAACGCCTCTAAATCTGAACTCGTGATAACTTTTTTAGCGTCGGCCAACTTCTTGAATCTCGTGAAGATGTCTTCAAGTTCCTCATCGGGAATTTCGTAGCCCATTGACTCGAGTCTTTCGCGTAAAGCGTGTTTGCCCGAATGTTTACCAAGCACTAAAGCTCTATGAGGTATTCCGATCTCGTCTGGATCCATGATTTCGTAGGTCTGTGCATTCGTTATCATTCCGTGCTGATGGATTCCTGCTTCATGTGCAAAGGCGTTTGCTCCCACTATAGGCTTCGTCGGGGCAATTGGGACTCCGGTTATGTTGCTAAGCAGACGGCTTGATTTATAAATCTCGCGCGTGTTGATATTCGTATCAGCGTCGTAAAAATCTCGTCTCGTTCTCAACGCCATTACGATCTCTTCAAGGCTTGCGTTTCCTGCACGTTCTCCAATTCCGTTTACTGTACACTCTACTTGAGTAGCTCCAGCTTTTACACATGCCAGCGAGTTCGCTACTCCCATTCCCAAATCATTATGGCAATGAACAGAAATATCTACGCTTTCGATTCCTTCAACGTGTTCGCGCAGATAATTTATAAGCTCTCCCATTTCCTGCGGAGTCGAATAACCAACTGTATCAGGTACGTTGATCGTAGTTGCTCCGGCGGCGATTGCGTTACTAAAAGCCTTGGCCAAGAACTCACGGTCAGACCTTGACGCGTCTTCAGCGGAAAATTCTATATCAGCACATTTTGATTTCGCGTAACTTGTCATTTCTGTGATCGTCTGCAAAACTTGTTCGGGGGTCATGCGCAATTTATATTTCATGTGTACATCACTAGTAGCTATGAAAACGTGAATGCGGGGTTTCTTTGCGTCCTTCACTGCGTCCCAAGCTGCGTCAATGTCGATTTTGTTGCAACGGGCTAAACTCGCGATCGTGCAATTCGGGGCTGATTGTGCGATTGCCTGAATGCTCTTGAAGTCCATTGGTGAAGCTATTGCGAATCCAGCCTCGATAATATCCACTCCCAACTTCTCAAGCTGACGAGCCATTACGATTTTCTCGCTTAAGTTCATGCTGCAACCTGGTGATTGTTCTCCGTCGCGTAACGTTGTGTCAAAAATTTTCACTCTGTTCATAAAGTTATTGCCTCCTCATAATAAAACCGGGACCCGATTCTTATTCATCAGATCCCGGCGTTGATTCCTGTTGTTAATCTTAATGCGCGTACTATATTGACGCACTCCGGAGACCCGCAGTACTCGTTAATAGTAGTGCTAGTGATAGTGCATTTATGTTAATCATACTTACGGATTCCCCTTTCTTAATTGTCTAAATTTTCAAAGCGCAAATATTTTACATGCAACTATAATTTGTGTCAAAAAATTTATCGTGGAGATTTACGGCGACTCTTTGGCAAAACGTCCGGGGAAGTCTCGTCCCATACCGTGTAGAATCCGTACTCGTCAGCTTCACTTCCTGCGCCCAAAAAATCTAGTACAGCTTGGCCGATCGTTTGAGTGCTGCGTAATTGAGTCTTGCTCACGCCTTCAAAATCAAGTTTGCCGATCGTGTTCTCGTCAGTGCCCGCGTAAGTCACCCATGTACGCTTTGAACCGGGGGCTATCACGTACAAAGGAGCAATGGAGATTTTTGCGAGCCTCGTAACTCCTTCATCGTCCTTCACAAATTCAGCGGCTAATATGCAAGTTCTTTCGCGCGGTAAAGTTCTCTGGAATGATACGAAATTTCCCAACGACCATGCTATGGCCTTGACGCTGTTATCTTCGCTGCTGACTCTAATTTCAATCGGCTGTAACACATGCGGGTGAGTGCCTATGATTAAATCAGCTCCGTTGTTGAAAGTTATATCGGCTGCATTTTTTTGGTGAATGCTTGGTGAAAATTGATACTCGTTGCCCCAATGAAAACACGCGATAATTATGTCCGGGCTTAATGCTCTTGCTCGTGTTAGGCTCTGTGTTAAATCGGCTTCGTTGATTACATTCAAGTGAACGTCGTTTGATTTTGGCCATAAGTTGCTCCCGTAAGAGTGATTTATGAAAGCTGCTTTGATCCCGTTGTTTTCAAGCATGATCGAAGCGTTTGATACAACGTCCCCGACTCCTAATCCGATCCATTTTAAGTCCGCCGAGTCTAATACTTCAGTTGTACGTCGCGCGCCGGCAGCTCCTCGGTCAAAAATGTGATTGTTAGCAAGTGTCAGGAGGTCAACGCCTAAATCTTTAAGCGAGTAAGTAAGAGAGTCAGGAGTATTGAACATGGGATAACCAGAATAATTTAATTTCTTAGCCGTGCCCGCAAAAACTGTTTCGAGATTTCCAACCAAGAACTCATTTTCAAGAAGGGGTTTCACGCGCTTAAACTGTGGGGAAAAATCAAATGAGCCAGATTTATTTCGTGCCGCGTCAAGTTGTTGTTGGTGGGCCATAATATCACCTATGAATAAGAATCTCGCACGAGTCTCCGCTCCTGTTTTATTAGAGTCCGTAGAAAACATTAACAATAACAAACACAACAAAAATTTTCGCATCGAATACACCTCCAAATAAATTTTCCCATAAAACTTTCAAGCCTTCCACAAAAAATATGATAAACAATATTTCATTATTTGAGATAAATTGACAAAATAGTTTATTAACCTGTACAATACGCGGGCATTAAATTTTAGGAGCAATGAGAATTTATGACAATGACAAAAATTTTTATCGATGGCAGTGCAGGGACAACAGGTTTACAGATTCACGAGCGCTTAAAGATTCGTAAGGACATTGAGCTACTGACGATTGACGACGATAAACGCAAAGATAATGACACAAGGCGCAAATTATTTAACGAGGCCGATATAGTTTTCTTGTGTTTGCCGGACGCTGCGGCGATTGAAGCAGTGAGTCTCATTGATAATAATCATACCGTTGTGATTGATACGTCTACTGCTCACAGAGTCTCTGAAGGTTGGGCGTATGGTATGCCGGAATTAACAGGAGCGCGCGAACTCATTAAAGCCTCAAAGAGAATCGCTAACCCTGGTTGTCATGCAAGCGGCTTTGTTGCTTTAGTTGCTCCGTTGGTTGAGAATGGAATTATAAGTCCTGACACAAAATTAACTTGCTTCTCATTAACAGGTTATTCAGGCGGCGGGAAAAAAATGATCGTTGAATACGAGAGAGAAAACAGAAATATTTTGCTCAATGCTCCACGACAATACGGCCTCTCACAAACTCACAAGCATATTCCCGAAATGATGAAAGTATGCAAATTGAATCATGCGCCAGTGTTTTGTCCGATCGTTGCGGATTATTATTCAGGTATGGAAGTTAGCGTGCCTCTTCATAGAAGCGATATTAACGCCGGACTTGAAGCTATACGGGAAATTTACAAACACTATTACATAGCCGGAGTTATTCGTTATGTTGAGAATGACGACGAGAACGGATTCTTATCGGCGGGAAAATTTTCAGGGCTTGATAACATGGATATAAGCGTATCGGGTAACGACGAGCGAATTTTACTCACAGCACGTTTCGATAATCTAGGCAAAGGAGCATCGGGCGCAGCTGTCCAGAACATGAATCTAGTTATGGGTGTAAATGAATTTGAAGGTTTGAATCTATAAACAGGAAAGGAAAGATCACATGAGCTTTAACGAAATAATAGGCGGTGTATGTGCGCCCAAGGGCTTTAAGGCGTCGGGCATTCACTGCGGAATACGTAAGAACAGGACGAAAAACGATCTTGCGTTAATTTATAGTGAAGTACCAGCTTCATCAGCGGCAGTCTACACTACAAATCTTGTTAAAGGTGCGCCACTCACAGTCACGAAAAATAATCTTGCCTCATCGGGTGGAATTGCTCAAGCAGTTATCTGCAACAGTGGAAACGCTAACACATGCAACGCTAACGGAGTCGAAATTGCTCAAGCTATGTGTGAATTAACGGGCCAAGCTCTAAATATTAAGCCGGAAAATGTTTTAGTGGGATCAACTGGCGTTATCGGTCAGCCTCTTGACATTGAGCCAATAAAAAACGGAATCCCAGAACTTGTTAGCAAACTCACAAGCGATTTTTCTGGTAGCAACTTGGCCTGCGAAGGAATAATGACAACTGACACGGTGAAGAAAGAAGTTGCGGTTGAGTTCGTTTTAGGCGGTAAATCATGCAAGATCGGAGCTATTGCTAAAGGTAGCGGAATGATTCACCCGAATATGGCTACAATGTTGATATTTATAACTACAGACGCGGCTATCTCGTCGGAATGTTTACAGGCGGCACTCTCTGAAAACGTTCAGGACACTTTCAACATGATAAGCATTGATGGCGATACTTCCACTAACGATATGACAGTGATACTTGCTAACGGAATGGCGGGCAACGAAAAAATTACATCGCGTGATGAAAATTTTGAAGTGTTCAAATCTGCTTTGAAGTTCATAAGTGTGAAGTTATGCAGAATGTTAGCTAAAGACGGGGAAGGCGCAACGAAATTACTTGAGTGTAAAGTTACAGGAGCTAGCGATATTCCGACGGCCAAGACTGTAGCAAAGAGCGTAATCTGTTCGAGCTTGTTCAAGGCGGCAATGTTCGGAGCTGATGCAAACTGGGGAAGAGTTTTATGTGCAATTGGTTACAGCGGCGCAAAAGTTGACGTAACGAAAATTGATGTTGCGTTTGAGAGTGAAGCCGGAAAAATTGACGTATGCAAGGACGGAGCAGGAATTGATTTCTCTGAAGAGGTCGCGAAAAATATTTTACTCAAACCTGAAATCAACATACTAATCTCACTCAACAGCGGCAATAACGAAGCTACAGCTTGGGGCTGCGACTTAACATATGACTACGTGAAAATCAACGGGGATTACAGGACTTAATACTATGCAGAATTTTACTAACTCTGAACGCGCTGAAGTCCTCGTGCAGGCTCTACCGTACATACAGAAATACACCGGCCGTACTGTCGTAATAAAGTATGGTGGAAACGCTATGACTAACCCAACGTTAAAGCAGCAAGTTATGGAAGATATAGTGTTGCTTCAGCTTGTGGGCGTGAAGGTCGTGTTAGTTCATGGTGGCGGGCCCGAAATAAACGACATGATGAATCGTTTGGGCAAGAAACCTGAATTTGTTGACGGCTTACGAGTTACTGACCTAGAAACGGTTGAAATTGTGCAAATGATCTTGGCCGGAAAGATTAATAAATCGCTGGTGGGATTACTCGAACAAAAAGGCGGGCGTGCTGTGGGACTCTCTGGAATTGACGATAGATTAATCGAGGCTACTTGCAAGAATCCTGCGTTAGGTTTTGTAGGGGAAGTAACGAAAATCAACACTGCGATAATAACTGACTTGCTTGAACGTCATTATATCCCTGTAATCTCAACTGTAGGGAGCGGGGCAAACGGTGAAGTCTATAACATCAACGGCGACATAGCGGCCTCGTGTATAGCCGGAGCATTGAGAGCAGAACGCCTTATAATCTTGACTGACATTGCGGGAATTTTGCGCGACCCTTCTGACATTTCAACACTTATTCCAGAAATTACAGTTGATGAAGCAGAAAGACTCAAGGCTGAAGGAGTTATATCGGGCGGAATGATCCCCAAGGCTGATTGTTGCATACGGGCTATTAATGAGGGAGTCAGAAAAGTTATAATCATGGACGGAAGAATTTCACACTCAATCTTGATGGAACTCTTCACGGACGAAGGAGCAGGCACAATGTTTTTGAAGGGAGAGAAATTATAGCTTATGAATATATTTGAGGAAGACAAAGAATTTATAGCGGGCACGTACAAAAGATTTCCGGTTGCGATAGTTTCTGGTAAAGGGTCATTGTTGACTGACGAGGCCGGGAAAAATTATATCGACATGGGAACGGGAATAGCCGTTAATTCGTTCGGGGCTGCTGATGAGAAATGGCAAGAGGCAGTTATTGAACAAATTAAAAAAGTCCAACACACAAGCAATCTCTATTACTCTGAACCGTGCGCGAAACTTGCTCACATGTTATGCGATAGAACGGGAATGAAGAAAGTGTTCTTCTCAAACTCTGGAGCAGAAGCCAATGAATGTGCGTTCAAGGTTGCCCGTAAATATGCTGCCGACAAGAAAGGCCCGGAGTACTTCAACATTATCACGCTTGTTAATAGCTTTCACGGAAGGACTTTGACTTGTTTATCAGCGACTGGTCAAGAACATTATCACGAACTCTTTCAGCCATTGACACCGGGATTCTTACACGCTGAAGCAAATAACTTTGGCGACGTGAAAAATTTAATCGAGAACAACAAAACCGCCGCTGTTATGATTGAATGCGTACAAGGAGAAGGAGGAGTCATAGCTCTTGATAAAGATTACGTGTGCAAACTCGCTGAATACGTGAAGGAAAAAGATATATTACTGGTCGTTGATGAAGTTCAGACAGGCAACGGAAGAAGCGGACAACTTTACAGCTACATGAACTACGGGATTCAGCCTGATGTTGTAACAACTGCCAAAGGACTCGCGGGAGGACTTCCAATCGGAGCTACTCTACTCGGCGAAAAAGTTCAAAACGTTTTAGGGCCTGGCGACAATGGTTCAACGTTCGGCGGAAATCTCGTGAGCTGTGCAGCAGGTGTGAGCATTCTTGAACGCATTGACGAAAAATTATTAGCTGAAGTCAGGGAGAAGAGCAAATATTTATTTGACACATTCACAGGAGCAGAAGGCATTGAAAAAGTTAGCGGCATGGGATTAATGATTGGCCTAAAAACTACAAAGCCAGCCTCCGAAGTTGTGAATGCTTGCATCGAAAAGGGCGTGTTATGCCTCACAGCAAAGGATAGAATCAGACTCTTACCGGCGTTGAATATTTCCATGGATTTATTACAGAAAGCGGCTGACACTATCAAAGAATGTTGTAAATAGAATGACCTTATCAACAAACGCCGTAATACCCCTAGCTTCAGCTGTGGGGATATAAGGCGCAGTGTAGTATAATACTTCAGCTATCTAAGTAGGGGCAAAATCCGCTAGATAGTGTGACAAACTAAAAAAAGAATGGTCGGGACATCGTACCATTAGAGGAGACGCAGTAAGACCGGAGCAATCCGGCAGCGTTGTTGATGCTAGAATCCCCGGCCTTTAGGCATGGGGAGTATGTCAATAAGCTGCCTGATTCATTTTGGGAGCAGGTAGCTTTTGTGGTAATATATCCCCCAACTACGAAATCCACATATTTCCAAATGAAGGGAGTTATTACAGTGAAAAAGTTTCCTGTTATTTTTTTGTGTGTGCTGATGATTATCGGCATTTGTTCTAGCGCTCGGGGGGGGTAACAATTGATGAGGAACACTTTCCAGATGAATCTTTTCGAAATTTCATTACTGCTCAACTTGATGTAAATAGCAATAACATCTTAGATGATGACGAATTGGGAGATACGCTACTCTCAATTACAGTTAAGGGGGCCGGCATTAAATCCCTGAAGGGTATCGAGTACGTAACAACTTTGGGAGAATTAGATTGTTCTGGCAATGAGCTTACGGAACTGGATCTAAGTCAAAATCGCTATCTAGGAGTCCTTGATTGCAGTAATAACAAGCTCACCACGCTAGACGTTACTAGGCAGCCTTTTCTAACAACTTTGTTCTGTCAGGACAACCAATTAACGACGCTTTCTCTTGGATCGAAAAACGCGCATGTGCTTTTTGAGGACGACAGCTATAAACTCATGCTAGATTGCTCAAATAATAAGCTTACGACTATCGATCTTAGCAAATGTACTTCTTTATCAGCGCTTGATTGTTCCCATAATGAAATATCCGAGCTCGATGTTACTAATAATCCAGTTTTAGACAGTTTATATTGTACTGATAACAAACTACTGACGCTCGATTTGAGTATGTGTCCAGATTTGTTCCTTCTCGAATGTTCTGGCAACGAAATATCCGAGCTTGAACTCACAAATAACGCCTACTTATACAGCTTGAACTGTAATAGAAACAAGCTTGTAAGTCTCGACATCAGCAACAACCAATATTTGAGTTACCTAAACTGTTCACTCAATAACATAAGTACTCTCACGCTGAATAACTTTTTCTTGAGCGACTTAATATGCATTAGCAACGACTTGAAAGAAATTGACATTACAAGTTGTACCAGCTTAAGTGCTTTTTACTGTGCCTATAATCAACTATCAACAATTGACACAAGCGAAAACACACAGCTTACAAGCTTTGACTGTACCTTCAATGCTCTCAACACACTTACAGTGAATAATCCATCTTTACGCATTCTTATGTGCAATGACAATAACATGACCGCCCTTGACATAAGCAAAAGTGTGAACTTAGAGGAGCTCTACTGTTACAATAATCAGCTATCGACGCTCGATATAAGTGCTAATACGAAGCTTAGTGGTATCTACTGCGGCAATAACTCTTTGACCAACTTAGATGTATCAAGCAATAGCGATCTCGTAAATCTTGGCTGCTCTGAGAACGATTTACATAAGTTGGACGTAAGCAAAAACTTGGCTTTAGTAAATCTCGATTGTGGCAGTAATGATCACATTGGCGAACTTGACCTTAGTAACAACACCGAGTTGGAAGAACTTACTGCACATAGTACAGGCCTGTCGGAACTCGACGTTAGCAAGAATACCAAGCTGACATATTTATCATGTGAGGGTAGTTTCCTTGTGAGTATCGATGTCAGTATGCTGAAAGATCTGGAAATTTTAGGCGTGTCAGGTTGTCTCTTAAAAAGTATTGACGTTAGCAATAACACTAAGTTACGTCACTTCAATTGTACTTACAACGAACTTGTGGAACTTGACTTAAGCAACAACAAAGATTTGGAAACTCTTGCGTGTTACGACAATAAGAGAATTAATCTTAAAGCTGAAGCTAGAGACAACAGCGAATATCCGTGGCAGGTAAACTTAAAAGACTACGTTGGAGATAATCTTGAAAACGTATCTAATCTCAAGGGTTATGATAGCGGAAATAGAGAGATCAATTCTTCATTTGACGAGGCTGCTGGGATAGCTCTCTTTGCTGGAGGATTTCATCACCTTGAGTACGATTATGATCTAGGCTATACAGGTTCGGCTGATTTAACGGAAGTTCCTCGTACAATGAAAGTAACGCTCTCTATTAACTCAAAAATATTGCTTCTTCCGGAATATGATAAGACTAAATATGAACTTGACATTAGTCTGACATCAGACCTTATAAAAACCATGACAGAAGCAATTCCGGGCATAATGGCTTCGGACGTATATACGTTGGGATCAATAGCCACTGGCACAACTTGGGAACCTAGCACAGACGATACCGACGCTATTAAAGAAAGCGGTTGGACGTTGTTATATGCGCTTCCTGAAGTGAAGGCTACGGCTAATGGTGCTTACGTTATGACATGCAAATTTGGCGATGATGTGAAATCTGGAGATAAAATCTCTCTGTACGATTGCAGTGATTATGTCGTAACAAGTGCTACAACTCCGGTTGAGTATTCCTTCATTGGGGACGATAACAAGGAAACTGAAACTGTGCCTCCGAGCAAACAAGCCAATCTTGCAATAAAACTTTCAAGCGGCCAAACCTTTAAGGGTGCTGTCATAACAAATTCGTCTTCTTCGACAACGCCTTCACCAACACAGAACGAAATTAGCGATGGTAGTAGCAGTGGTTGTAATGCTGGGTTGAGTTCTGTATTGATTTTAGTCGCGATAAGCTTAATTGCTAGGAGAAAAATTTATGATTAAGCAAAAGTTTTTTGTTCTGCTTAGTTTCTTTGTTGCAATATGTTCGCCGGCTTTTGCCGACTACGCACTGCCAATAGACGGACGCTATGAAGAGTAAGATCGCTTCAGAATGGCCTCAGGCAGGTTTGACTGTCGATCAAATTCATTCATTTGCCGATATTGCGTTAGAGGAGACCTGGACTGTCAGAAACCTAGATTTCTGGAATTTGGCTAACTGGGGACTTCATGGAGTAACAAAATTACCGTTGACTGAATCTGGCACGGGGGACGATGTTTATGTAGTGCAATGTTATTTCGGCGATGATGTTTCTGAAGGTGAGCGCATTGATGTTGATGGCTTCAAAGTAGATATATCTACACTGGAAAGTAATTTTGAACAAGATGAGCATTCTGGATGTATTTACGTGATGCTTGACGAATCGTTTAATCGTATATTCAGAGTGCCGGCTAGTAAAACTTGTTTCCTTGCAGTGAAATTATTTCCTTCTAATGTTAACACTGGGATATTGTCAGTCATAAGAGGCGAATATATTGCTGAAGATGATCCGAACGATAGGTTAGATGCCACGTTTGCCCAAAATATTGCCGATGAACTTGGTATTGATATTACAGAACTAAAATACTTAAGCCAGATTTATATAGGCAAGCCAGTTCCTCCTACTGAAGCAATGAAAGAATACGTTAAGAATGACAATCACGAAATAATTGCAAATCTTCCGACGTTAAGCGCAGACAAAGACGGTTACTATGTAGTTCGCGTTACCCTGGACGATGACGTATTTGAAAGTGTTAAGGACAAGGATACGAAGGACTATAAGCTTTACGGGTTGAATGATGATGAATTAGGTGATAAACAATTTCAACCTGCTTTCATTCTTGGACTTATCAACACGTGGGAATTACTCACACTTCAGGGCAAGAAGATGAATAAATTTGGGGCCAAAGAGTTCTTAATGGTGGGATTTCTTAACTCGGGAAAACCTTTTAGCTTTTATCTCGGGAAAATTTTGCTTTCACTCTTGTTAGGGGGCATGGGCTGTGATACAAATTTTGCGCCATATATGATCGTTGCAGTGACGTTTGTAACTATTGCACTGTATCGTAGAAAGATTCGTTGATAACATACTACAGGGCAGAGTTATTATAGCTTTGCCCTTTTGATTTTCAGTAAAGTACATTCCCCTCAAGTAATTTCCCCTCACTCATCGTGTAAACGCTCTTGCCATATTTCAGACTCTCAAGATCATGCGAAACTATCAACAACGTAACGCCTTCAGAATTTAACGCCGCAAAAATTTCCATGACATCACGAGCAGAATTTATATCAAGGTCAGAAACCGGTTCATCAGCGATAATTATTTCAGGGTGATTTATCAACGCACGAGCTATTAACGCACGACGCAATTCACCTCCCGACAAATCAGCCGGATAAGCTTCAGCAAGGTCAGATATTCCGAATCTATCAAGCAAGTAACGCGCATAACCTTCGCCATCGCCACTATGATTGTACAAGTAAAACGGCAGCAAAATATTTTCGATAACATTCAGACTTGGAAGCCCGGAAGCTCCTTGAGGGATAAAGCCAATTTTTCCGTTGCGTATTCGTGATAATTCTGCGTCTTTCATTTGCGTTAAACATTCTGACTTAAGGACAATTTGTCCAGAAGTTGGAGTCAACATTCCCGCAATGATATTCAACAGCGTAGATTTTCCAGAGCCCGAACGCCCGATTATGTTCACGAAATCCCCGGAATTTACGTCAAGGTTTACGTTATTAAGCGCCCAAAATTTCCTGTCGCCCCGAATGTATTCTTTGCATAAATCTTTCAAGCTCAATAACATTCCTTACGCCCCCTTAGTCATTTCCTGAATATCATAACGCCCGGCCTTAAACGCTGACCACGCACCGGAGACTAAGCCCGTAATAATTGATAGAGCCATTGATATAGCAGCCAGCAAAATTAATTTCTCAACGTCAGGCAACAAGAACGGCAACTTCAACGCTTCAATCACGTAAGGACGAACGACAGCGATTATCACGCCTCCCAATACAACTCCGATTAACGCGCCATAAGAACTCGTCATGAAAATTTCGGCCAAGCACAAACGAATCAATTTGCCTCGCGTCGCACCTATTGTACGCAAGACTCCGAACTCCTTCCTACGCTCTGAAACAGTCATTGCGAAAATCAATGCCGCTATTATCACTGCCATAACCCAGAAGATTATTAACACATAGCGTATTGAGTTAGATACATTGTTGAGACTTTCACTTATAGAGTTCACAAATTTTTTGCTGAATAAAGCGTAAATGCCTTTCTCGTTCAATAACCTATTGATTTCTCGTGATGACGTTACGGAATTATAGCCCGGCTTCAACTTCAACATTATTACGGACGTTAAGCTGCCATCATTCGTCAAAGGTCGTTCGCGGATTCGTTCTGCTTCCTTCGATAAAATTGCAAGCGTTGCTCTGTTCATGAAGATCATAGAGTCAAAGCCCATTCCTGTTTGTTCAAGTCGTCCTGCTATGGATAAATTCTTGCTGAAGAACGTGAGAGTCTCCCCTGCTTCTCCTGTAACATGATGGCCAACGATAATTTCCCCATCGCGTAATTCATGGTGTAAAGTGTTTGTAAGCCACGGCTTCACGATGAAGTCAGAGTCATAATCAATCCCAACAAGTTGCACAGGATAAGCACAGCATGAGGCTCTTAGAGTCGCAAGAAAACTTTGAGGCGAAATTTCCAGAATCCCAACGTCGTCTTTGATTCGTACAAGCTCGTTCATTGCATTAGCTGGAAGATAGAATGTTGAGGGCTTCCCCGATAACAATATGCTGTCAATGTGAGGATCGAACCCGGCCGGGACAACCATAATATCAGCGCCGAGTCTGTTGGCCATGCTCTTAGCTCCATTAGCGAGACTGAATGATAACACTGACCCAACGAACAATAGCAACGAGAATAACATTATGATTAACACGAGGCAAAAGCTCCTGAAAGGTGTACGACGAAAATTTCTCTTAGCTATTTCAAAAGTTGAGAGCTTCATAATTATTTACCGCCTTTAACAAAATTCATGATTAACTCAACAACATTCACGATGACAACCAAAATTATCAGCACTCCTACCGCAGGCATCATTACAGCTTGACAATCGTGGCTCAAGTCAGCGCACAGACCGATAATTTCATGAGGTACAAGCCAGCACGCAACAGCCGCACCAGCCGCTAGAACGTCAGCAATAAATCGCCACTTCACAAACGATAACGCCGCTATGATTATTCCCATTGACGTTATGAATATTCCAGAGTACCAGCAACCCATATGTGAGCCATCAGACTTCAACATGTTGCATACAGGAAACAGAATGAACGGGGACAAAGCTAACACGATCCCCAGAATGATATTAACTAGTGTAAAAATTTTTCGTGACTTCATAAATAAATTAGCCTCCTCAAACTTATATGTGAATTATAAATTATCCGGAGACTTTTCGGTGAGTTATTTACCTACGCAGAAACGGCTGAACATGTTATTGAGTAATTCGTCGCCAGCGTCTATTCCAAGCACGTTAAGTAATGAGACTCGCGCAGAATTTAACAGGCCGGCCGTAATATCATCGTCGGGAGAATTTATCGCGTCTGTCAAAGAGTTGAGAGTCTCACGTAATGATTCAAGTTGTCCTGATGAAACGTTCAATCCCTCAACTAGACTCGAATTTCTCGTAGCTTGTTCGTAAATTGCGGCTTTAATTTTGTCAATCCCGATATTATTCTTGGCCGAAACATTGATTTTTCTGAAGGGTGTGTTGATTTTTGCTCGTTGCTCTAAATCCGACTTATTAATCACAACGATAACATTAGCTACGTCCGGTAAAGCCTCGTGAAACTCTTCAGCCCCGTCAATTACGTACAGGCATATATCGCTATCATTCATCGCGTCAAGAGCAAGTTTTACACCTTGAGCTTCGATTATGTTATCAGTGTCGCGAAGTCCAGCTGTGTCGGAGAGATTTACGGGTAAGCCATTAATGATTAAGTTCTCGCTGATAATATCTCGTGTTGTGCCAGGAATTTCTGTAACTATTGCGCGATTTCTCCCGAGTAAAGCATTCAAGAGCGACGATTTGCCTGCGTTTGGTTTGCCAGCAATTACGACTCTTACGCCGTGATTCAAGAGCATTCCAGCTTCACAACGTGCGATTAATTCCTCAAGGTCATTGATGATTTTGCTTAACGAGTCAAAATTTACGTCAAAGCTATCTCCTTCGGGGAAGTCAAGATCAATTTCAACACCGGCTTGCAGATTCAAAATTTCGTCGTGAAGTTCATGAACTTTGCTTGATAGTTCACCAGTAAGAGTTCTTGCGCTTGCCTTGAGTGCTTCAACGCTTCGTGACTTTATTATGCCCAAGACTCCTTCAGCCTGCGATAAATCAATCTTCCCGTTAATAAATGCTCGTCGCGTAAATTCCCCTGGTTCAGCCAACAAAGCTCCGTTTGAGATTAATAGCTTGAGACATAATTGAGCGATCAATATCCCGCCGTGAGTATGAATCTCTACGATCTCTTCGCCAGTGTAAGAATTAGGGGCACGAAAGTTTACTGCCAAGACTTTATCAATCACATTGCCTTCTGAATCAAGCAGACTTGTTAAATATAATTTGCCGGGTGTATCAAAATTTTTGCGCGTGAGAATTTTTGTGGAGATAACAACGGCATCAGGCCCCGACGTCCTTATGATAGCTATTCCGCCTTCACCTAATGCCGTAGAAATTGCTGCTATTGTGCTTTGAGCCAAGCTTCTGCTCCTGAACGACTGCTTACTTTTCCTGTACCAACCGCCATATCAAGACCATCAAGTAATTCTCCGACTCGCCTGCCTGGTTTCATGTTCAACAACGCCATTACTTCACGGCCAGTCATGTAACGAGTTGCGCCTTCAGTCTGATACTTAACGTTATCGAATCTGCGTAGGACCTGCTGTAAATTCCAAGTGTTATCGTCAAGAATTTCGCTGTATCGCTCCCTGAAGCCTTCAGCGTCAGCTATACACTTTGCAAACTCCAACGCCACTTCAATAGCCTCACGAGAATTTTTCAGGACATATTCGCAGAATTGAACCTCGCCAACGGGGTTATAGAATTTGTTGTAAGTGTTAATTATCGCGATTACCTCGTCAATAGTCTCTGATGGAACGTTCCAACGCGTCAAGTAATCATTCACGAGTCTATCGGCGTATTTGTTCCTGTCGCTTCCGTCAAGCTTATTAGTGCCCGCCAAGCTGAATAATCCGGCCAAGACAAACGCATCACTCTGCATCAACTTATTGACGTCAAGTCTTTGCTCAATGACTTTCAGGAGGCCAAGCACATGTTCGTATAAATCATTATGCTTGAGATCGTCAAGTTCTTTCAGGAAATATTTGATCAAATTGAAATCGTCGCAGAGACTTATAAATGTATACGGCCTCTTTGTGATTCCCTTCATTATTTCACGGCCCCAACGTTCTGATGGAATTTCCTCCATACGTTCAGCATGAGCCTCAAGGAACGCTCTTACGTCGCTGGTAGTTTTCCAGAACATATCCATTTCTAGTTCCGCAGCGAATCTCAACATACGCAAAATTCTCAAAGGGTCAGCACTGATTAAGTCAACGTTATCGCCCGTGAGTCTTATTACTCTGTTACGAATGTCAAAGCGTCCTCCAAATGGGTCAACATAACCGCCATCGCTTCTTATAGCAATAGCTTCAATGCTCAAATCTCTTTGTGCTAAGTCTTCCTCAATAGTCTTGCCACGAAGCCCGAATGCCCTGAATGATACGCCGTTAATTTCGCCTCGTAACGCTGGATAAGGTCCTCGCGCGTCAACCGTTCCTGTTCCAAGAGCAAGAGCTACGCTGTACATATCGTCGGAGTCTATTGCAAGGGTTACTACTTCAGGCTCCATACCCATTTCAAGCATTCTGACTGTATCGCCAACTAACCAAGCCTTTGCTCGTGTCTCCTCGATCTTTGCGAGAACGTCAAGATAGTTACGCATAATTTCATCTCCCAAAGTGAATTAGATTAATTTTTTTGAATTACCCGAAATTCTAACACACTAAGAGTTTTACGGCCTCAGCTATTTTTTCAGGGGTAATGAAGCTCGTGTTAATGCATATGTCATAATTCGACTTATCGCCCCATTTTTGTCCCGTGTAGAACTCGTAATAATCAGCTCTGCTCTTATTAATCTGCTCAATACGTTTGACCATTTCTTTATCGCTCAATTCTTGGCCCTTGTCGTAATCGCGACTTTGATTCAGTTTGCAGCGTTGTAATTTGCTCTCCATGCTTGAATAAATGAATATGCGGAAAGGATTCTCGTCACGCAAAATATAATCTGCTCCTCTTCCAACTATAACGCAATTAGATTTTAAGGCCGCCTCACGAATGATATTATGTTGCTCCGAGTGAACGGACTGGCCGTAATCCGGCATAACTGACCACGTTAAGAAAGTTCGTCCTGTGTGAATCGGGAATGATATAACCGGTTTATGCTCTGCTATGTTCTGAACGTATTGCTCTGATAAAGACGTACGCTTGACTATTTCAGAAATTATTTCACGGTCATAATATGCAAAGCCGAGTAACTCCGCTAACTTCCTCCCGAACTCACGGCCGCCCGATCCAAATTCACGTCCTATAGTTATAATTTTGTTGCTCATGGAAATTTCACCTCTTGGAATAAATATTAGCACACGTGATAAATATGTTGACTTTGAAAAATTGCGGTGTTATCCTCAAATTTCATTTTGTAGCGAAAGAAGGAATTTTTATTCATGAACGGTTTAACACTAGTGGGCATTGCAATAGTAGTCTTAGTGCTTGCGTATTTGCTCTATGGTCGTTGGCTGGCTAAGACTTGGGGAATAGATCCGAGTGCAAAAACTCCGGCATATCGTTTTGAAGATGGTCAAGACTATGTACCCGCGTCACGTTTTACTGTGTTCTCGCATCAATTTAACTCAATCACAGGTGCTGGCCCTGTTACCGGTCCAATTATTGCGGCTATGTTCGGTTGGCTACCTGCGTTCTTGTGGCTGTTGGTTGGTGGTGTATTCTTCGGAGCAGTTCAGGACTTCACGGCCCTTTATGCTTCAGTTAAGAACGACGGTAAATCAATGGGGCTTATTATTGAGCGTTACATAGGCAAGACTGGGCGCAAGTTATTTTTGTTATTCTGCTGGCTATTCACGTTGCTGGTTATCGCTGCGTTTGCTGACATTCTTGCGGGGACGTTCAACGGCTTCACTAAAGACGGCGGGCAAAATGTTCCCGGAGCTGCTGCGGCTTCGATCTCAATGATTTATATTTTCGCGGCTATGGCGTTTGGAATCTTCATGCGTCACAACAAAGCTGGCGAGCTCACGAAATTTGTAATCGGTGCAATAATCGTGGCGTTGATTTTGTGGGCAGGCATTCAGAATCCTATGTACTATGATGCTAAAACTTGGCGTTATGTCGTATTTGCATATTGCTTCATAGCTTCAGTATTGCCTATGTGGTTACTCAAGCAGCCTCGTGACTATTTGAGCGTGTTCTTACTTTTGGGAATGATCCTCGGCGGAGCTATCGGAATAATAATCGCTAATCCAACAATCGAAATGCCAATGTTCGCGGGCTGGAGCGTAAAGAATCAACCGTTATTCCCAATGTTATTCATCACAATAGCTTGCGGAGCCGTATCAGGTTTCCATAGCCTTGTATCTTCGGGAACTTCATCAAAATCAATCTCAAACGAGACAGATATGTTGCCAGTAGGTTATGGCGCAATGTTAGTTGAGACTCTTTTGGGCGTTGTAGCTCTCGTGATCGCGTGTTCAGCAGCACAAGGCGGCGGGCTTCCAACAGGTACACCGTTCCAAATTTTCGGTAATGCTGTAGGAGGATTCTTCACGATGTTCGGACTTCCTGCACACGTTGCAACTTGTATAATCATGATGTGCGTATCGGCTCTTGCCATGACGACTATTGACGCAGTAACACGTATAGGGAGAATGTCATTACAGGAATTTTTCGCGCCGTCAGAAGGAGAGAGTGCAGGCTTTGCTGTGAAATTGATCTCAAACAATTACGTGGCTACGATCATAACACTTGCTCTTGCTTATGCGTTGTGCTTGGCCGGTTATGCGAGTATATGGCCGTTATTCGGAGCAGCTAATCAGTTACTTTCGGCGTTAGTGCTTACAGCCTTGGCGGTGTTCTTGAGAGTTACAGGGCGCAAAGGTTATATGCTTTATGTGCCTATGACGTTTATGTTTGTCGTAACGATGTCAGCATTAATAATCAGCGTCTACAATATAATAATGAAACTTGCTGGTGGAAGCTTTGTGTTCATGGTTGACGGCTTGCAATTAATTATCGCGTTGGCATTAATGACTCTTGCTGTGTTGGTTGTATCACATTGCTGGAAAGAACTTGTAAGCGCGAAATCCGGTAAGAACGTAGTAACAGCGTAAGTGTAACAATGAGGACATACAAGGATATTGAATTTCTTGGCGATTCTCTTGAATGTATACGCGAATTTCCTGAAAACGCACGAAGAGAAGCAGGCTATCAACTTGGCAGAATACAACAGGGGCTTCAACCAGACGACTTTAAGCCTATGCAAATAATCGGTGCAGGAGTTGAGGAGATAAGAATCCGTGACAATGATGGAGCATTCAGAGTATTTTATATTGCCAGGAAGAAAGATGTAGTGTATGTCCTCCACGCTTTCAAGAAAAAGACACAGGCAACACCTAAACGAGAAATAGAGATAGCGAAAAAACGTTACAGGGAAATTTTGTAGGAGGATATGCAATTGGAAGCTAGACAAACTTTTACGAATGTATGGGACGCAATAGAAGATACCCCTTCAGAAGCTCAAAGAATGAAATTGAAGTCGGCTTTAATGATAGAAATTACTGAATATATAAGGCAGAAGGGCTGGGATAAAATTTTGGCTGCAAAGGAATGTAACGTAACTATACCGCGTATTGAAGATTTATTACGGGGACGCATTAACAATTTCACGATTGACTCATTAATTAATATAGTTGCATCGCTTGGACGTAGAATAAAAATTTCTGTTGAGTAATTAATTATGACTTACACTATAAAAGATATTTCGAAATTAACTGGCCTTCCTGCCTCAACATTGAGATATTACGACAAGCAAGGGTTGTTGCCATCGTTAAAGCGCGACGATAACAACATACGAATTTTCACTGACGAGGATTGTAGACACTTAAAGCTGATTGATTGCCTGAAGAAGTCCGGGTTATCTATCAAGGACATAAAACATTTTATCGATTTGACCGGCAATGGAGACAACGCTATCATAGAGAGGCGCGAAATTTTCCGAAAACGTCGTGAGATTTTACGCAAAGAGCTTGAGAACTTGAAGGAAGTTTTCAACGTTATAGAGTATAAATGCTGGTATTACGAAACAGCGTGTGAGGCAGGGACCGAAGCGGCTGTGAAAAATTTGAAGCCCTCCGACGTTCCAGAGAAGTTCAGGAAAGCCAGAGAGCGTTTGTATCATGTTATCTATTCGCCGGAATAACTTCGAGCCAATAACCGTCCGGGTCTTGAATGAAGTAAATCCCCATTGAATGATTCTCAAAGCATATACAGCCCATTTCCTCATGGAGTTTATGTGCCGCCTCGAAATCATCAACGTGAAACGCTAAATGAAATTCTTCCTCGCCTATATCATATTTCCCAGGGTGTTCAGCCAGCCACGTAAGCTCAAGCTCAAATTCCGACTCGTCGTTGCCAATGTACGTGATTATGAACGAGCCATCGGGAGCAGTCTTTCGTCTCTTCTCATGTAAGCCCAACGCCTTTTCGTAAAATTCCAGCGATTTGTTCAGATCCTGCACGTTGTAATTTTCATGTACCATTTTGAATTTCATGATCATTCCCCCTACACGCTGAAAGTATAACATGCGCACTAAAACTGCTATAATCTCGCACTAAACTATAAATCTTGAAAGGTGGCTATAATGATGAAAAAATTTGGCGTTTTTTATCCGATTGTCTTTTTGATGATCATTGCGCTATTTGTTGTCGGTGCTGGAGGTTGCGGCGGCTCTTCTCATTCGCCTATATCTGACACTGGCTCCAATGAAACAGATGGAGGAGATACTGTAACCCAGGATGCTGAAGAAACTATTGCAACAAAGCCTCAAACAGTTCTTAGAGTCGTATCAGGGATGGACTCCAATGGAAACGGTAAACCAGACTTTTTAGACTTCACAGGAGTTCCTCAAATTCGTTTAGACGATACTGTCACAGCAGGCAATATTTCCACAGCCTCATCAATTTTTGCGGCGGCAGAAACAAATCTCACAGTTCCTTCAATGATTTGGCTTAAGGAGCTAAAAGAACAAGGGAATCCCGATATTTTCTCCATTTATCTTGAAGCAGGCAAAACCTACACATTTGAATTCTCAAAGAATTTCACGGAAGCTTTAGAGGATATTTTGCCAAGCATCAAAATTTACGATCCCGATAACGCTTTACTTTCAGATGATGAAGCAGAAGAAATTGATAGCGTTGGTATTGTCGCGTATCCTGAAGAACACCCCTCAATTATCTGCTACACGTTTAAGCCTGAAGTTTCGGGAAATTATCTCGTGAAAGTCTGTGATGAAGAACCTTCAACAATTAACCTTGACGCTGAAACCGCAGCTACAGAAGATACCATTGACGTTGATACAAAGTCCGTAATTTTTATTTACGAGGAAAGATTCAATGAGGCAGGCGAAACAGGTTACTACACCAGATTCAAAATTGCTGACTCTGAAGGAAATATGTCTAATACTGTCTCTGTAAGAGATGTAATCCAATTGAGAAAAGAGTTCCTGAAAGTCAATCCGGATTACTTTGAGAAAGTTTATGGCTACGGTGTGGCCGGCGATGAATATGGGGCTGGAGAGGACGAATCATACGAAATCAACGAGGCCAGCAACGATCACTATCTCAACTTCATGAACATAGTACAGGATAGACTCGGCCTTGTGGAAGTTGGAAGCGATACTTACGGGGATTCAGACGAGGATACTTATGGGGACAACCCATACGATATTAACAAAAAGCTTATACCGATCACGGCTAAACGCTCCGAGATACCCGCAACTGTAACAGGAATCCCTTATGACGATACTTATGAGCTTGGCATGGGATTTTCAGCAATCACGAACCTTTCTCCTGTCGGCGGAATACAGGCAATGGATAGTTTTGAGGACGAACTATTCGAAAAGGTCCAGAGCAAAAATCTACCGCTGGCAACAGAATACTACGCTTCATTCGTATCAACACGTGAGGAGGCAGAAGGATTAACGAAAACTAACCTGAATGCTTCTCTCTCGAAAAACGCTTTGGGCGCGTCATACAGTACAGGTTCAACGAATAATTACAAGTTCGGGCTTACTTCTACTAACCTCGTTATTCACTATGAAGTAAAAGAGTCGAAATACCGCACGTTGAGTAATGCAAGGTTTGAGGAACTGTTAGAGAAGAGGACAATCAAGTCTAAGAAAGCATACGACCAAGATAAAATTGCTGACGATCCTATGCCAGATACTATAGACGAAAACGAAGACGAGTTATTCGAAGAGGCCTCTATCAGAACTGCGGCGGACGATCAAAGTATGCTTGATGTTATGCTGGAACTTAAGCCTGATGACTTCAGAAAACAATTTGGCGACTATTTTGTGTGTGGCTATCAGTACGGAGCTTGCTTTGACGCTTATATCTCTATCTCAACAAAAACTAGCGAACAGATTAAAGAAGTCAAGCAAAAACTTGCTGTTACTGCAACATACGGCGATGCGACGGCTAGTGCTGATATGTCGAACGAGACGAAGAACACACTGAAAGACAGCGATGCAGAAGTAACAGTCAGAATCGTAACGCATGGAATGGGCAACAAACCTGTAGAACTTAATTTGACCAACAGCACCGACATTTCGGCAATGGATACTGTATTCTCTGAGCTTGTAGCATTCCGTAATAGAATCGTTAATAACACAGATCCCAAAGATTTTGCCCCCATCAGAGTCGCTATGAAGAGATGGCGTTCACTTCCTAGCATCGGCACAAAATTTATAAAAGGCGGCGACGACGGAACTATTCCCATTAGTGTTGAACATGCGACAAAGATTAGTGAATTTAACACAGCGCTTGTGAATTTGAGGGCACATCGTAACTTTGTCATGGGGCTTGGCGATATTACACCAGCAAAGAAACTTGACGAAAATTTCGCTACAGTGGTCGCATACGCTACAAATGGAGGCAATAACTTCTATTCCAACTTAGAAGCAATGCAAAGCGCGCTTGAGTATACTCATGACGTTGACGAGCAATTTAAGAAATTGGGGGACAGATACGTCTTCTACACAAAGTTAGTCAAAGCTCAAGAAGCCGAGAAGAAAACGTATGAAGATCTCAAAGATAAAGCGGCCAAGGCTGACAGTGATAAAAAAGACTATATACGCAAAATGCCATTTGGAAGCGATCACGGTGGCTCAAGCGGTTATGATTCGTTTGCTGTCAGTAAGTACGTAACTGAAGACATCAACGCAGGCAAAACTTCTCACAGGCAATACAAGAGAACAGCTAAAACAGGTTGGCGTTATGAATGGCATTACGATCATGAAAAAGGTAAAGAAGACTATTTATCAAGTGCTGGGCCGGCTACTATTTCAGCAGATCTACTTCCTGGAACTGGCAACACCTCGGACGCAGTATTCTGTAAAGTCTGGGTTACTTCAACTGCCACGAGTTCAGAACGAGATAACAAACGTGAACTTGTATCCCCCGCTCCTCCTGCTGTAGGTAAAAAACAGGTTGGCTTTGAGTTCATGGGCGGCGGTACACGAGACGTAAACTGGAACATTTACGGAAAAGCCATGAGAATGAGGCAGGAAGACTACCCATTTGACGGCCTGGAAAAGTAAGCGCGATTTCTTTCTTATCGTTATAACGTTCCCTCTTTCCCAAAATTTATTCACAATGGCGGGAGGAGGGCTTTTCTCTAAGTTTATGAAGGTGGCTAAACATGAAAAAATTACGCATTCTTGTATTATGTTTGCTAGCATTGTTGCTGATTGGCGGCTATGGCTGCGGCGGTGGAGGAAGTGGTGACGTAGGTTCTGAATCTGGCACTGACGAAACTACGAGAGAGCAGACGCAAAACGAAATTGACGAAACAGCATCACGAATTGTTGAAAAATTGCTTGCAACAGGCGAAGACGGTTCCCCGGCGGTTTTTGATTATGCTCCCGAGACTGAAACTGAAGAAGAATCTACAACTGATAACGGCGAAGTCAATTTTGTTAAATATGTTTCAAGCCGCGATTTAGCTTTCAACGATGCAACTTCTGACGACAGATACGTAAAAACTATTAACTTGACCAAAGACGCTGTGTATGTGATCAAGTACTCCCATGGCGGTAGGAATTTGAATCAGTCGGCTTTAGATTTGATAGTAACCATGCCAGACAAACGCGAAATGAGGCTTTATTTTAACGATAGTTCATCTGAAGTAGTATCTGTTGACGAAATTTCTTCACCTGACATAGATAAAACTGGGCTTGATCCTGCAGATGAAGCAGCGGGCTTGACGTTGGAAGAAGTTCTCGCGGAAGAGCAGGCCCTAGAAGAATCCAGAAGTGAAACTTCAACAGAGCCTTTATACGTTAAGGCAAAACTTGAAATTATCCCGGAAGAAAACCCCTGCATAATTCTTTACACGTTCAAAGCTCCCTTGACTGGAAATTACGACTTTGCCGTTAGAGAGAGCAATATTACTTCATCAGGTGATGTTGTCCCGTTCGATATTCCGTTTGAGTTCAGAGTCTATGGTTCTGAAGAGTCATATTCTGCGGCTGATGATGAGGAAATCGAATTAACCCCACGTGAAATTTTGGATATTCAGAGAATTTTGATTGACAACGCGACCGAATTTAACGAGAACGGTTTACCTATAGCTTTCGAAGCTGACGACGATAACGAAGCGATTGAAAGCTCAAAATTTTATGCTAGCGCGGTTAATTCTATTATGATTAAAGACATATCGAGCATATTGAATAAGGGTAAAAAACCATCAGGAATGCCGAATCCTTTTAACGTTAAACTTGACCCAATAATCAACAATGTACCATATGATGAAATATTCACGGAAGGCGCAGGCTTTTACGCTCATTCAGGACTTCACGCAATTACCGGCGAAGCTATCAATATGGACGACTACCTATTTAGCGATAATGCAGTCAAAGATTTTAACGGTCAGACTCCTGTTACGGGCTCAAAAGTGAACATGAACGAAGACTTGAAAGTGAACATCATAGCCACAGAAGAAGAACATGACAGAGTAATGGGACTTGACGCAATGTCAAATTTCGCCTTAATCAGGAATGCTCTTGGCTACAACGGCACAGATGACCGCATAAGGCTTGGCAGCAACGGCGCGAGGGTTATGTCAGTCCGCTATGATTACATCGAACAGTCACCCAGATACTTAACGTCCGATAAATATAAGTTGACAGATTCTGCAATGGCTTTACTCAAGGAAAACTATAATTTATTCCAGCGTGAACACGGAGATTATTTCGTTGCCGGTTATACATGGGGCTTATGTTACGACGCTGTTATAGAGATTACGGCTATTCATCGCAAGTGTTACCATAGCAAAGTTATTGAAAGAACTTCTTATGGTGAGCCTAGAGTAAGCGAAGGCGAGAGCGATCCAGGAAAGGTTTGTGATGACGTTGCTGCTGTCCTTAAGGAAATCTTTTCTCGTGCCAAAACGAATGCAATGTCAGTGCGTAATACAGGCAGGACTTCTCAAAACGATGTGAACCGTATCAACGAATTAATAACTCTAATAACAACAGATTGGGGAAACAATTGGTGGAGACATGATGAATCATTCGGCGGCGTAACTATTTCCGTAAAAATCAACAAGTATACAGGTGTAGTTCCAGAGTCATCATTGAGCCTTAGAGGTTTTGTGGATTCGCTAATGGATTTTATGGCTAAAGCTCCGTCAATAAGTAAATCTAAATATGAGCCTCTATACGTAACTTTAATGCGCTACAGGGAACTTGAAGAAGCAAAACCTTATATTCCAGAAATCCTAACGACGATAACAACAGCTCATTACGACAGAATCAGAGATTTAACCACAAAAATTTACCGTACACGCTGCTACTATAACGGCATAATGGCAATTCCAGATGATCACTGGCTTAACGGCGCATCAAAACGAGAAGAAATTGCCAGACAGTTTACAAATCTTGTCGAAGGAATGGAACGTCAGCTCAACAAAATCTGCTCTGACATAAATAACGTTAATAACTACTATAATACGTTTGACGACCTTTACAATAAATACAAAGCTTTGGCCGAACGTTACGCTTTTTATCGTTATTTCGTTGACATTCAAAATGAACGTCAAGGTTCGGGCTGGAATGAACCGTGTGGTACTGGCGGCTGTATAGGTGGATTTAAGACTTATGACAAGAGCTCGCTTGTTCAGGGAGATTTTAACCCCGATAAATATTATTGGCATCATGAAGAACCTTGCACTAGCGGGCCGGGTGGTGTACGTTTTCAAAAAACTTTTAGCAACTATGAGCGCGTAAACTATTTTGAAACTGGTTACGTTAATACGAATTACAGTAAAGCCTGGGACAATCAGGGAGGAACGGTCGGGAAAAAGAGTGTTGATTGGCAGTACAAGTGTGCCAGTTCGCGAAGGCTTGAAGTGAACTTAGACGTTTATACGGTACGTATGCCTCCGGATAAATACCCGTTTGCTGGACTTAGTGATTAGCGTTAAGGAGGAAACATGAGAAAGATTTTAGCATTATCGTTAGTGTTTTGTATGTTGGCATTATCGATCAATATAGCGGCAGGGGAGGAGAGCTTACCCTCAACATACGATCTTAGAACGTTGGGATATGTACCTGCTGTAATGAATCAAGGGACGGATCAGACTTGTTGGACATTTGCGGCAATGACGGCCATGAAGTCAAATTATTTGATGAATGCAGACCAATATAATCACGGAAAATATCTTGGCAGCAACTCGGATTTATCTAAACTTCATTTAGCTTGGTATTCGTTTAAGAATCCTGACAAGAAACAGAATTTTGCGTTCATCAAGAATAACAGTGTAGTAGAGAATCCCGCGAACACGGACATTTTGAATCACCCCGGCAATCCTCAAATGGCACTGGCTTTCTTGTCTCGTAACGATGGCCCTATACGTGAAATAGACCTTCCATATAGTGGGGCTTATCCTGTGGCCGGAACTTCTCCACGTGATTATAAACAAGCCTTGAGAGTCAAGAACGCAACTTATATCGAATCATTGAGCAGTGACAAAATGGTCATAATTAACAAGGAGCAAATGATAAAACTAAACTTGATGAATTTAGGCGCAGTTGATACCGGTGTTTACTGGGACAAGAATTATGTTAGCAGTAATGCAGCTTATTACAACCCAAGCTCCAGACGAGGCAGTCATGCTGTAACGATAATAGGCTGGGACGATAATTATTCGCGTGAAAACTTCAGCCCTATTAAGCCTGCTGGAAATGGCGCGTGGCTCGTTCAAAACAGTTGGGGGACTGAATGGGGCAACAACGGCTATTTCTGGATGTCATACTCACAGGATATAAGATACGCAATGGCATTTGAGACAGAAGCACCAAACCCAAGAGTCCGCGAATATTTACATGATGATCTAGGATTTACTCATGAAGTTTCATTTACGGACGAAAACGGCAAGGAAGTCGAGTCGCCTGTTGTTGTTAATGTGTTCAAAGTCAAGGGAGATCACGAAAAGCTGCGTGAAATAGGTTATTATTCTACAAATTCAGAGGCTGTAGGTTTCTTGATCGTGTTAGATTTGGGAACGGAAAATTCTCCGGAAAACGTTAAAGCAGCTATGAAAGATCCAGATAAAATTCAATCAATTTTGCCTATTATCTCAGTTGCCAACAAGGGATATACGACCTCGCCTTTACCGATTGTTGTGCCGCTTTCAAAGGATCATTATTTCGCGATTTTTATGGCCTACGCTCCTCTTGTAACAGAAGAGCTGGATAGTGAGATTGGAGGTTTCAGCAATTTCACTCCCTCAATAGCGGCTGAAGTCAAAATTCCAGGCTACCGTACAGCATATGCCGAGATAGGCGCGAACGAAACATATTATGCCTTTAGCAGCGATGATGTATACCATGACGCAAAAGACTACACATTTCTTGTAGGCGATCAAGAAGTTACGGGCTTCAATGCGTGTATAAAGGGCTTTACATATACTCCCGATGAAAGACTGCCTGATGACTGGACGATCATAAGCGCGGACGGAAAAGCACAGTTATCTATCTCACTATTACGTGAAACAGAACCGAAATATATCAGCGTTAAGGGTCAAGGGATTGAAAACGTGTTGCACAAAATCGAACTTGAAGACTCTGATACAGGAGGAGCTAAGGGAAATTTCTACACGTTAAAGTTAATTTGTGACGTAACGGCAGATAATCCAAAGATAACAAGCCTTATTATTGACGGCAAAGAAACTATCACGGGTAATTTAGACAGAATGTTTACGAATTATGATACAGACGTAGACGACGGCGAGGTAAGTGCCTATGTTGATATTTCAAAAGTTGGCGTGAGTCTAAGTCTCATGAATCTTTCAGAGTCAACAGTGATAGATTCAACTGACAGCTACGAGGAAAATAACTATACTCCCAGCGAAAAAGAGGCCGAAAGCAACCAAAACACTACCACTAAAACTCCCGCTTCTGGTGGTGGCGGCGGTGGCGGTTGCAATATGAATTTCGTTGCCGCGTTAATGGCTATTATATTCTGCGTGAAGTTCGTGAGGACAAAATAGGGTACTTGCTTAATCTCTCCTTTAAGGTCTTATAATCGCGTAAAACTTTTGAGGGGAGATAAATTTTTTATGCATTACCGTGAATTAGGAAACACCGGCTTACGAGTCAGCGAGGTAGGCATTGGCTGTGAAGGAATGACTGAACAGAATTATTCTATGTGCGCGAAATTATTCGACTTGGCCGAGAAAAATGGTGTGAACTATTTCGATTTATACGCTTCAGATCCAAAATTACGTTCATCAATTGGCAAGGCTTTACACGGTCGCAGAGATAAATTCATAATTCAGTCACACATTTGCTCAATCTGGAAGGACGGACAATATAAACGTTCTCGCGATTTACTTGAAGTCAAACCTGGCTTTGAAGAGTCGTTGAGGTTATTGCAAGTTGATTACATTGACGTTGGAATGATTCATTATTGCGACGCTCTCGACGATTGGGACGAAATTATCAACAATGGCATTCTCGATTATGCTCGTGAATTAAAAGCTCAAGGCAAGATTAAACACATCGGGTTAAGCTCACACAATCCACAGGTAGCGTTAAAAGCAGTTGAGAGCAACTCTATAGAAGTGTTAATGTTCAGCGTGAATCCCTGTTACGATTTACAGCCCGCTAGCGAGGACGTTGAAGACTTATGGGCCGATGAAGCCTATGCGAATCACTTAACGAACATGGACCCGGAACGACAGAAATTATATGAGACTTGCCAGCGAATGGGAGTCGGTATCACCGTCATGAAATGTTTTGGTGGAGGAGATTTATTGAACGCAGAACTATCACCAGCCGGAGCAGCTCTAACTGTCAATCAATGTATATCATACGCTTTAAGCCGTCCCGCAGTTGCATGTGTATTAGCCGGAGCTCATTCGGTTGAACAATTACAAGAGAGCATAAATTACGAGAACGCTTCAGAGAGTGAAAGGGATTACGCGCTCGCCTTGGCCTCATTCCCAAAAATTAGCTGGAAGGGTCATTGTATGTATTGCAGCCATTGTGAACCATGCCCGAAGAAAATTGATATTGCTTCTGTAACGAAATTCTTGAATCTTGCACAAGCTGGAGAAAAGATACCCGAAACCGTTAGAGAACATTATGCAGTGCTTGAACATCATGCTAGCGAATGTATTAAGTGCGGTGCTTGTGAAAAGCGTTGCCCGTTTGGAGTCGCTATACGTGAGAATATGGCCAAGGCTCAAGAAATTTTCGACCTGTAAAAATTTGTGGGGTCGCAATGACCTCACGTTATATTTTTTGAATACTCGCTCAAGAATTTTGCAGTATAGCCCACGTCGTTTTTCATGAGCTCTTCAGGAGTACCGCAAGCTACAACCTGTCCGCCCTTCTCTCCACCTTCTGGGCCAAGGTCAATTATGTAATCAGCCGATAGTAACACGTCCAAATTATGCTCAATGAATATCACTGTGCTTTTGTTGTTGTCAATTATCCTGTGAACGATCTCAAGCAATTTCTTAACGTCCGTATAATATAATCCTGTCGTAGGTTCATCAAGTAAATATAAAGTTCTGCCGCCAAATTTTTTTGAGAGTTCTTTAGAAAGTTTTACGCGTTGAGCTTCACCTCCCGATAACGTCAAAGCAGATTGGCCAAGCCTTATATAGCCTAAGCCAGCGTCTTGAATCACTTTGAGCTTGTTTGAGATTTTTGGAATGTCGCGGAAAAATTCCATCGCCTCATCAACAGTCATTGCCAACACGTCAGCTATGCTCTTCTCCTTGAATTTCACTTCCAGCGTTTCATGATTGTAGCGTGTGCCTTTGCATACTTCACAGTCAGAATAAATATCAGGCAAGAATAACATTGACGTCCTTACGCTCCCCGCTCCTCCGCAAGCCTCACAGCGTCCGCCCTTAACGTTAAAGCTGAATCGCCCCGGGGTGTAGCCTCTGACCTTTGCATCAGGTAAGCCAGCAAAGAACTCACGAATCAACGAGAATACTCCGGTGTAAGTTGCAGGGTTTGAACGTGGGGTGCGGCCTATTGGACTCTGATCAACCAGCACGATATTATCGAACGATTCTGCGCCCTCAATAGCTTTGAATTTCCCAGGACGTTCACGAAAATCATGATCCAACATTCTTCGCATACCTCTATACAAAACGTCGTAAAGGAAGCTGCTTTTTCCAGAGCCTGATACGCCGCTGATACAAGTGAAGACTCCCACAGGGATATTTACGTCAATCGCTTTGAGGTTGTTGTGTGCCGCGCCTAAAACTTTTACCCAACCTGTTGGCTTGCGTCTCGAATCTTTCTTAACGACTCCAGTAGCGTCTCCACGCAAATATTTTCCGGTTTGTCCTTTGGTCTTAATTACGTCGTCGTAACTTCCAGCGTAAAGAATCTCCCCGCCTTTTTCGCCAGCAGCCGGGCCAAGTTCAATTAATTCATCAGCAGCTTGCATTGTTTCGCGATCATGTTCAACAACTACTACTGTGTTGCCAAGAGCCTTGATTGATTTCAGTGAGCGTATTAATTTTTCCGTGTCGCGTGAATGAAGTCCTATTGTTGGTTCATCAAGAACGTATAGCACTCCGCTTAAGTTGCTCCCAATTTGTGTAGCGAGTCTGATTCGCTGACTCTCTCCTCCTGATAAAGTATCAGCACGACGAAGCAACGATAAATAACCTACTCCGACATCAACAAGGAACTCTAAACGCTTGATAATCTCGTTAATGACCTGTTCAATTATTGCTCTTTCAGATTTAGTGAGGGATAAATTTTTGACTACGTTCACGAGTTTTTCCACCGGCATAACTAGCAATTCCCCTATGCCATAACCCGATACTTTCACGTTCAAAGCTTCCTGCCTGAGTCTCAAGCCGTTACAAGTTTTGCAAATGTCTTCTTCACGATATTGCGCGACTTCCTCAACGACGTTTTCATTATCAGCGAACCACTTCAACTTTTCCTCAAGCCACCCTGTAACACCTTCATAGCGTCCCATGTACGGCCGAGCGATTCCCTTTTCGTCAAAGATCATTGGGAGTTTCTCATTGCCGCTTCCATTCCAGATAAAATCCTGAACTTCCGGCGATAAATCTTTGTAAGGCACGCTTAAATCCCAGCCGTGTTTATCAGCAAATAGTTTCAACTTCTCTATAGTATGTGGCTTAGTCTTCCAGGGAATAACGGCTCCGTCAAGAACGCTTCGTTCTGGATCAATCGTTAATTCGCGCGAAAAATGTTCATGACTCCCCAAGCCTCCGCAATCAGGACAAGCTCCAACGGGGTTATTAAACGAGAACAATCTTGGCTCAATTTCCGGCATACCTATTTCACAATCAGGACACGAATAATTTTCAGTCATAGTGTACTCGTCGTGGGTCTCTGGTTTGATTAACACGTAACCTCCAGAAAGTTTCAGTGATGCTTCAACACTTTCTGCTAACCTGCTGCGTTTATCAGGCGAAATTTTTAGGCGGTCAATTAATATCTCTATCGTATGCTTTCGTCGTTTGTCTAATGGTATTTCCTCCTCAAGATAATAAATTGTCCCGTCAACTCGCGCGCGGGTGTAACCTTTTTCTCGTACTTGGCTGAATAAATTTTTGAACTCTCCCTTTTTATCCCTAACAAGCGGCGAAAATAATTCAACGCGTAAATCATTTTCATGACTCAAAATATAGTCCAGTATCTCATCAATCGAATGACGCTGAACAGGTTTACCGCATTTAGGACAGTGAGGTATTCCTATACGCCCGTATAAGAGTCTGAAGTAGTCATAAATTTCTGTAACAGTTCCAACGATTGAGCGTGGGTTATGGCCTGTGCCTTTCTGTTCGATCGAGATAGCCGGGGATAAGCCCGAAATTTCATCAACGTCGGGTTTCTTTTGTACTCCTAAAAATTGACGCGCATAAGCTGATAAACTTTCAACGTAACGTCTTTGTCCCTCTGCATACAACGTATCAAAAGCTAATGACGATTTCCCAGACCCTGAAGGCCCCGTGATTACTATTAATTTACCTCGTGGAATGTCAACACTAATATTTTTGAGATTATGTTCCCTTGCTCCCTTGATTGTGATTTTGTCGTTCATGATAGATTTCTCCTGAAAAGTAAAAAGCCCTCCCTAGCGCGAGAGAAAGAGAGAGCTAACGGTCAATTATTGCTTATACGTATTGTTCGACTTGATCGTGAATCACGACCATATTATTGAAGTCTTCGATTACTGGACGTTGAACAAGTATTGGCTCTTGAACATGCACGTATTGATTCTCTGTGCGACGAGTTACGAATCCCTTCTCCAGTCTGTTGACAGAGCCTCCCATATCGCTGATTATGTTTGTCTGAGTTACACGCAATGTTAATTCCTCCTTGAATTATGATTGCTATCTATTCTACACTTTCGACAAAAATCTCGCGCGATGAACTTCTTCCGGTTTCTTTGGTTCAATCTCTCCGGCTTTCATTAAGGCGTTACGAGTCATCATTGGGCCGACAAGTTCATATATAAGCACGCTGAACAAGATTATGTTGCGAATCAAGCCTCCCATTTCAGAGCCAAGACTCTGTGCACTCACGACCATGCCCAACGCTACACCGGCTTGTGGGAATAACGTTATGCCTAAATATTTCTTGACGTTAGGGGAACAATTCATCAACGAACTACTGAACGACGCACCGAAATATTTTCCTACGCAACGAGTTAATATATACACAACACCAATCACAACTACGAACGACGATTTGAATACAGAAAGCTCAAGCCTTGCACCCGATATTACAAAGAAGACCGCGTAAAGAGGCACTGACCATTTTTCAGCCCTATGGAAAATATCTTCAGAGTAATCGCAAATGTTGCAGAACACAGTCCCAAGAGTCATACACACAAGCAACGAGGAAAAAGCTATACGGACTTGGCCAAAGTAAAACTCTCGTGAGGATAAAGCGATCGTCATCAAGATAAATGCTATTGTCATTGAAAGTCTGTTGGAATTCGATAGGAATAATTTTTCCAGCCACGTCATCACGAATCCCATTACAGCACCCAAAATAAACGAGCTCACGATTTCGATTAACGGGTTAATTATGATTGAGATGAAATTTATCGCGCCGCCTATCATTGCTTGAGCAACTCCGATTGAAACAGCAAATATTATTAATCCCGCAGCATCGTCAAGAGCAACTATGGGCAACAATAAATCCGTAACAGGTCCCTTAGCCTTAAATTGTCGCACGACCATCAATGTAGCCGCCGGAGCAGTAGCTGAAGCTATAGCCCCTAAAGTTATCGCCGCAGGAATCGGGAGAAGGTCGCCGCCAAGTTTCATGCTCAAAGCTATCAATGCAACATCAACGATCAAAGTAGCCATTACAGCCTGAAATATGCCTATCACCAATGCAGCTTTCCCCATTTGTTTTAGACTAGTTGAACGGAATTCGCTCCCTATGTCAAAAGCTATGAAGCCAAGTGCAACACTCGATAATATATTCACTTCCGCAAGCTCTGTTGAGTTACTGAAGCCAATGTTGAACCTTCCAAGCACATAAGGCCCTACGAGTACTCCAGCAATTAAGAACGACGTTACGTCAGGAAATTTGAAGCCGGAAAGTTTGAACGCTCTCGTCATCATTAAGCCAGCAAACAATGCAAACGCAGTCTTTAGTAGTAAATTCATTGTTAAAAAATTTTGCCCTCTTTCAAGTTTTGATTCAAGCATGAGATTATACCCCCACCATAAATTTTTATAGAAGGGGTTTAGATTTAATTATTATCGTGTGAAGAGATTTTTATTGTTTGGATAGAGGGTGTGGAAACGCGCGAAAATATCGTCGTAACGTTTTGAGGCTTCAGGATCAGGACTCGTAACATGGTCATCAAATTTCACGATATGTTTACAAGCCTCATTAATGTTTGAGAAATGTCCTGTGCCTACTGCTGAAAGAATCGCTGCGCCAATACAGCCTTGTTCATTCACTTTGTTGGTAACGACTTCACAATTTAACACTGACGCAATTATTTCACGGAACGCCTGACTCCTTGCGCCTCCTCCTGAAACTACTACGCGAGAAAAATTTAGATTCATGTTACGGAAAATTTCCAGTGACTCACGTTGAGCAAAGATTATCCCTTCCATGACTGCACGAATTAATTCTTTACGTCCATGTTCTAGGCCAAGACCAAAGAATATTCCGCGCGCTTTTGGATCGTTCCAAGGAGTCCTTTCACCGTTGAGATAAGGCAGAAATATAACGCCATTTGCCCCGGGGCCTGCCTCAAGTGCAAGTCGCGTCATTTCGTCGTAAGAAGCCATTCCCAAAATTCCTCGCAGCCATTTCAAAGCTACTCCGCCGGTTAAATTTGCTCCCATGATAAGCCATTGTGAGTTAGCAACGTGACAAAATGTGTTTGTGCGAAATTCAGGGTCATACAACGGAGAATTAATCGGGCATAAAAGTTGGCTAGCTGTACCAATGTTTGAGATCAAGCTGTCTGTTACGCCATTGCCGACCGTTTGAACAAGTGTATCTCCTCCACCATAAACCACCGGCACGCCTTCGGGTAATCCCGTCTCTTTTGAACAAGCCCGCGTAACTTTTCCGGCTATCTCACAAGAATCATGAACGCTTACAAAAATTTCACGAGGCAGATCTAATTTTGCGAGAATGTCCCAAGCCCATTCACGTTTTCTCACGTCAAAGGCTGCTGAAGCTGAAGCGTCTGAAACTTCCGTTGCAAGTTCTCCTGTGATTCTGAATCTAATATAATCTTTCGGGAGCATAACATGAGCGATTTTCTCGTAGTCATTCGGTTCGTGGTCTCGTACCCAAATTAACGAAGCTAACAAAAATCCCGTGCTCAAAGAATTAAACGTTGTATTACGATAATCAGGAATAGTTTTGCTCACATAGTCAATGGCGTCCTGTGAACGTTGGTCAGCCCAAATTATTGCCGGTCGTACGGGGATATTATTCGCGTCAAGAGTAACAAGCCCGTGCATTTGTCCCGAGAAGCCAATTCCCGCGATCTCACATGAGAATTTCCCGGTTAGTTCGCTAAGAGTTTCACAAGTTGCACGCCATAATGACTCTATATCTTGTTCGGCCCATGAAGCTTGAGGCTTGCTGATGTCATATTCACGTTGAGCGACTCCGATTGCTTTTCCGTCTTCACTCATTAAAAGGGACTTAACGCTGGAAGTACCAACGTCAATCCCGATGAAATATTTCATAACTTACAGTCCGAAAACGTGCCTTACGAATCTAACTGCGCCTTCTGCGTCACGGTCAAGAATTTCTTCTGTAGCATGAGGAATAAGATCACGCCACACGCGAATCTCTTTGCCCACTGTGCCGCCCTGAAGAACGAACGGTTCCATGACTGCTGCATGTTGATAATTTATGTCGCGAAGAGCTTGGCCAATTTCGTCCCAAGGCATTGTTCCCTTACCTGGCACTTTTCTGTTACGTTCGCCCAAATGTAAATGGCACAAATCTTTTCCAGCTTTACGTATAGCCGCGGCTATGTTGTCTTCCTCAATGCTCATGTGGAAAGTGTCAAGCATGATTTTCACGCTCGGGCTGTCTACGGCATCAATAAAGGCTTTACACTCGTCGCAGGTGTTGAGCATGTAGCCTTCGAATCTGTTGAGGACTTCCATTCCCAAAACTACTCCGCAATCTTCAGCGATCTTGCCAACTATTTTCATGTTCTTGATTGAGCGTTCGAGGTCGCCAGCTTTGTCAACGGGCAATGAGTAATCAACCGGCCAATATCCATATAACCCGCCGCCTAAAATGTGAATGTCCATGAGCTTCAATTTTGGGAGCAATGTCTCGTAAAACTCAAACGCCTTCTTCACGATTGCAGGATCAGATGAACAAATATTTTGTTGCTTTGTGGGACCATAACCAGCCGTGAGAATTATTCCATTGTCGTCAGCGCATTTTTTGAGGTCAAGCAGTTGTTGGTCAGTTACATATTTTTCGAGGGTAGCGGCGCAGGAGATTTCCAGAATGTCAAAGCCGAGTTTAGCAACTTTTTTGATGTAGTACTCGTAGTCCGATGTCCATTCGTGAGTCCAATATGGCGCGTAAATTCCATACTTCATAGCGAAAAATTTCCTCCTTGTTAAATTTGGTGGGTTGACAAAAAATTTTGCGTAAATTATATTTCATTTTATCCATTGTTAAAAGCATAAAATTTCACGATGAAAGGGATGAATCATCGCATGGAACCATTGATTCGCATGGTAGGTATAACGAAAACTTTTCCCGGAGTGAAAGCTCTTGACGGAATAAGCTTCGACATCATGCCCGGAGAAGTTCACGTGTTAGTCGGTGAGAATGGCGCAGGAAAATCTACCTTGATGAAAATTTTATCCGGAGTCTATCAGCCAACTTCAGGCAAGATCATTTGCAATGGTCACGAATATTCGCAACTTACCACAAAGACTTCCGTTGAAGAAGGTATAGCAATCGTATATCAGGAATTGAGCGTGATTAATGAGCTATCTATTCTTGAGAACTTGTTTGTCGGAAAACTCCCCACGAAAAAATTTCTTGGCCTATCTATCGTTGACTTCAAAGGCATGTTGGAGAAAGCTAAGAAAATTTTAAAGCAAGTTGGGATTCATCATGACCCCGATACACTCGTTGGGGACTTGGCCGTACCTGATAAGCAGTTGTGTGAGATCGCAAAGGCTCTTGTCTCTGGCGCAAAAGTCATTGTTCTTGACGAGCCTACAACTTCATTAACGACTTCGGAGGTTGAGAGATTACACGGACTCATTCGTGAACTTAAAGCACAGGGCTGCGGGATCGTTTATATCTCTCACAAGATGAAGGAGCTTAAAGCCATTGGCGATCGTATAACGGTCTTGAAAGATGGCACTTACGTTGGAACGTACCCGGCCAAAGATTTATCGCTTGATGAAATTATAAAGTTGATGGTTGGACGTGAGATTAAGGGCACGTATTTTGCGGATCAAAGCGTTGAAGAGCTGATGAAGAATCCCGTTATATTTGAGGCTAAAAATATTTCGCGCTCTGATGGAACTTGCAAGAACATATCTTTCCAGTTGCATGAAGGCGAGATCTTGGGGTTTGCTGGACTCGTTGGGGCTGGACGCACTGAAACAATGGAGGCAATTTTCGGAGCAGTGCCAAAAAGTTCGGGCCAAGTTTTCCTCAAGGGTAAGGAGCTTCAAATTCATGAACCTTACGCAGCAATAAAACAAGGCTTAGGAATGTTGACGGAGGACAGGAGAAAATTAGGCTTCGCGAAAAACTTCACATGCAAGCAAAATATTTCGATTGAACCATACATAAAAGAGTCCACGTTTGGTGGATTAGGCGGAATGCTCGACGACGCTAAAGAGGAGAAATGGGCTAACGATGAAATTCACGCGCTCAACGTTAAATGCACAGGCCCTGAACAAATGACCGTAGATTTATCTGGAGGCAATCAGCAGAAAGTAATTCTAGGGAAATGGTTAGCTGCTGAAAGTGAAGTGTTAATTTTCGATGAGCCAACCAAGGGAATCGACGTAGGAAGCAAGAGCGAAATTTATATCTTAATGCGTAGACTTTCACAACATGGTAAGGGCGTGTTAATGATAAGTTCAGAGCAGACGGAATTATTATCGGTGTGTGATCGTATTGCTGTATTCCATGGCGGAGAGCTTAAGCAAGTTCTTGAGGGCAAGACAGCTACGGAAGAAGATATTGTGAGAATTTCAACGAGTGAATGAGGAGGCTAATAAATTATGAGTGAGAAAAAATTTAACTTTGCTACATATTGGCAGAGGTTCGGAACGATTACAATTTTGTTGCTGCTGCTTGTAGTGTTAGCTATAGCTAGGCCAAGTTCGGTGTTCTCGTCGTCATCAATCCCACAAATTTTGCGTCAGTCGGCCGTAAATATCCTGCTTGCTCTCGGAGAGTTCTTTGCTATCTTGCTTGGCTATATTGATCTCTCAATCTCTGCTGCTTGTGGTTTAACTGGAATGTGTTCAGCTTTGTTGATGCGTGCGGGAACTCCTTGGGTACTTGCTTGTATAGCTGGCGTGTTATGTGGCACAATGATCGGCGCGTTGAATGGCTTCATGATAAATAAAACTGGTCTCCACCCTTTCATAATCACGTTGGGAATGCAGACGGTATATTTTGGCTTAATGCTGGTCGTGTCGAACTCGTCAAGCGTTTACGGATTCCCTGCTGGCTTTTCAAAATTCATGAACGCAACTTTATGGGGAGTTTTGCCGGTCGGAGCAATAATAGCTTTAATCGCGGCATGCGTATTGTGGTTTGTTACAGCTAAGACAAAAGTCGGACGCAACCTTTACGCATTAGGTGGCAATCGTGAAGCGGCTTGGTACTCTGGAATTAACGTTCACAGGCATCAAATGATCGTCTACATGATCTCCGGAACATGCGCGGGACTTGCTGGAATAGTTTTGACCGGAAGACTTAACGCGGCTGCCCCCACAGCAGGAACTGGCTACGAGACTTTCGCAATAGCTGCTACAATTATCGGCGGCACGAGTTTCTTCGGAGGCGTTGGAAAAATTCCCGGCGTTGTTGCTGGAGGACTCATAATCGGAATTATAAACTACGGAATGACTGTATTAATGATTGACGCTTCTATGCAGAAGGTAGTTATGGGAGCATTGATAATCATCGCCGTAACGTTGGATCACCTCGTCTCAACTTCATCGAGAAAATAGGCTTTAAGGCTAAATTTTTAGTCAAGCAAATAAATTCATTCATGAAAGGATTTGTTACAAATGAAAAAGTTTTTAGCTATCGTGTTGACCGTTTGTTTATTGGTTAGTTTTGCTTCATCAGCCATGGCCGCAAAATACGCCGTGATCCTCAAGACCACCAACTCCGACTTCTGGCGCACAATGTACGACGGAACAGCCAATTACGCAAAAGAGAATGGCATTGACGTTGATATGTTTGCTGCACAAAGCGACATTGACTACGAAGGACAGCTAGCAATTCTCGAGAACTGCATCAACTCCGGGGCTTATGCTGGTATAGCTATTGCTCCATGCAACGGCGTGAACTTAATCGCGGGCGTCAAGAAAGCCAACGAGGCCGGAATAACAATTTGGAACATTGACGAAAAATTTGACGCTGATGAAATGACAAGACAAGGTGCGGTTTGTGTGGGCTTTGATAGTTCTGATAACGTTCAGATCGGGCACATGGGCGGCGAATATCTTGCCTCACTCTTAGCAAAGGGCGCACAAGTTGCTGTTATCGAAGGTCTTGCTGGCAACCAGTCATCAGAGGACAGAGCCAACGGAGCAAAAACAGCTTTCAGAGAAGCAGGAATGAATATCGTTGCGGCCAAGTCATGCGATTGGGATAGACAGACAGCTATGGACACGGCTATGACATGGATTCAACAGTTCCCCGACCTCAAAGCAATTTACTGCTGCAATGATGGAATGGCAATGGGAGCTATTCAGGCTGTAATAGTTGCTGGCAAGCTTGGCGAAATTTATGTATGTGGTACCGACGGAGACTCCGACGCTATTCAATCAGTCAAGGACGGAAATTTAACGGGCACAGTAGCACAGGACAGCGCCAACATCGGAATCACTGCTCTTAAAGGTGTAGTCGCGGCAGTTGAGAATCCTTCAGCCTATCCCGCAAGCGCCTCTCCTGAAAAGACTCCTGTAAGCGCACTTCTTGTAAAAGGCAAATAAGAACTATCTAATCATGGTGGCTCGGTGTAAACTTTACGCCGGGTCTTTTTTGTGAGGAGTGAAATTTATTCATGAAACGTAAAATTTTTGTCGTAGCTGTAATTCTTGTAGCAGGGTTGTATTTATCTTATGCTGGTCATGCGTCGGAGTTCACAAGATCCGGCTTCAACATGAACACTTTGATAAGCATGAAAATTTATTCTGACACTGATAAGCCACTCAATGACGCTTACAACTTGCTGGCCGAACTTGACGCGAAACTTTCAATGTATAATCCCGAATCAGAAATAGGCAAGATAAATTCACAAGCAGGGCACGAAAAATTTCAAGCGGACTCAAAAGTTATAGAGGTCATAAAAGATTCTTTGAAGCTTCATAAAATGAGCGAAGGCGTATTTAATCCGTTGATAGGTTCAATAACTCGTCTATGGAAGATCAACAAAGCCGATAACAAAATCCCTTCACGTGAAGAACTTGACGCGGCGATAAAGCTTAGTGATATATCTAACCTTGAACTTAATGACAACAGCGTATATCTCAAGCATGATGGCTGCGTGTTGGACTTGGGAGGCATTGCAAAAGGATACGCGAGCACAAAAATTGCAGAGCTCTTGAAATCTGAAGGTGTTGAATCCGGATTAATAGACTTAGGCGGAAATGTTCAGGTTATAGGCAAGAAACCTGACGGAAGCAATTGGATCATAGGCGTAAGAGATCCGTTAAGCACACGTGGCGCCCCGGCCTTAGTTTTGAGTGTCAATGATACAGCCGTGATAACTTCAGGGAATTATGAACGCTATAAAATTGTCGACGGGAAAAAATATTCACACTTCTTTGATTACAAGACCGGTGAGTCGATTCTAAATGATTTGCTCTCTGTTACAGTTATAACACGTGATGGAAGTTTAGCTGATGGACTTGCTACGGCGTTTATGGCTTCTGGTTACGAAAAGTCGCTGGCGTTGCTGAAGAATATTCCTGAAGGTGTTGGAGTGATATTCATTCGTCAAGGTGAAGGGGAAAATCTCAACGTAATGGCCACGAAAAATTTATCAAGCGTTATAACTCGTTCAAAGTATCCTGTGAATCACATAAGCCAGTATTGACCTCCGCTGCTTAATTCGGGTGTATCAACGTTAGCTTTGCCGAAGTTTTTTATCAGTTTGGCCTGCTCAAGCTTCATGCGTATATACTGGATTTCATTGCAATACATTCTCCATTTATCGCGAAGGCTCCTGTTATCGTAACGGTTAAAGACCGTGCTATCTCCAGCAATGATTATGCCTAGGCGTTCTTTATCGTTAATATCTGTCCATGTCATGTACAAATTCTCCGGGTTATCAGTGAGAAGAGCGTAGGCAGTTTCTTTCGCTAGCGGGGTTATCATGAAGTTATATATATCACTGGGTGTTGTGCTAAGTCGAAATTCCGAATAATGGTACAGCAGTGAACACACTACGCCTTCTGCTACCAAAAATCTTGAGTTATCAATTTTATTCTGGCGCATCATTTTGAAGAAATCAATGGCTGACATACCCTCATGAACTGAACCGGAGTTAAGTTTATCGGCTATAACGCTTGGTTTCATTCCCACAGCTGAACTGACTTGTGCCATGTAGTTTTGTACCTCATCAGAATTTAATTGCTCTAATCCCTCGAATAATTCTTTGACTGCAGCCTCTTTAGTATCCTGTTGAGATAATTTGCTTTGTAGCACTGAAATATGTTGAATGATTAATGGCTTTGCATTCTGTAAAGCCTTCTCAAACATTGCGGGAGTGTTGTCATTGTGTGTGAGAAATTCATCGGGATCTTTGCCTTCTGGTAAGCTCACTACGTAAACTTTTATGCCCTCTTTCTGAAGTATATACATGCCTCTAATAGTTGCTTCTTGGCCTGCCGCGTCACTGTCGTAACAAATATAGCAGACATTTGTAAAACGTCCCAACAATTTTGCTTGCTCATTCGTCAATGAAGTACCTAGTGATGCCACCGTCTCAGTGAATCCGCATTTATGAAGTCGTAGCGCGTCCATATACCCCTCAACCAAGATAGCACGTTCCTTTTCTTGTATATTCTTGCGTGCAGTGTCGAGTAAGTATAAATTTTTTCGCTTGCTATACATTATAGTTTCTGGACTGTTGATATATTTTGCGCCCTCACCGTCAATCAATCGGCCTCCAAAAGCTATGGTATTGCCCGCCACGCTCTTTATAGGGAAGATTAAGCGCCCCTTGAACCTGTCATAAAGGCCATGTTTTCCTTTTAGAGCTAACCCTAGCTCCATGATTTGCTTGTCGTTGACTTTCTCTGACCTCAAATAATTTACGAGACTGTCCCACGAGTCCAAGTTATAGCCCAATGAAAATCGCTCTATGTCAGAGTTATCCATGTGTCTGCGTTCCATGTAAGCTCTTGCTGCTGTGCCTTGAATGCCCTGTAAGCTTTCTGTGAAGAATTTCGTGGTTAAATTGAGTATCTCGTTGTAACTTTTTTCCCCTTTTTCTCTCTTGTAAGGTACAAAATCTATGCCTGCCCGTTGTGCCAAGATCTCGAGTGCTTCGCGGAAGTTGACTTGCTCAATATCCATTACGAACTTGAATAGATTGCCGCCTGCGTGACAACCAAAACAGTAATAGCTCTGTGTATCTTTGTATACGTGAAATGACGGTGTTTTCTCGCTATGGAATGGGCACAAACCGAAGAAACCTTTTGAGGTTGGTATAAGTTTGACGCGCTCGCCTATAACGTCAACTATATCTATAGTTTGTTTTATTTGTTCATATGTACTTTGGATATTCGCGGGCATTCACGAAATTTTCTCCTTAAGTTTATAATATGGGCAAACAATTTTAATCAAGGGGAGAATTTTTGGCAAATGTATAGAAAATTATTGTTAGCGGTATTGTTCGTGTTCATTTCGTTTTCAGTTTCTTATGCTGACGAAGTAAATGACCTGTTGAATTTCTACGTGAAAAAGTTTAACCCGGAGAAGGCTTCGTTGGTTATTTCAGACAAACCCGACGAGACAGGAAAGTTCAACGACATCTATATGGAATTAACGGGCGTTGTTATCGAGAAATTGAGGCTGGCCTCGTTGGTCGTGAGAATGCGCGGCGTACAGTTTAATGAGCCAGCAGAATGGAAGAAGGGCAACGTGAAATGCAACGACGCTCTTTCAGTTTTGGCAACCAGTACGATACTTGAGAGCGATATTAACAAATCCATAGCTGACAGAACTTTTGGCAAGGGCGACGGTGAATGGCATGACCTAGCGTTGAAAATCAGGCCGGAAGGTTTGAAGGGGAGCGGTTATTACAAATTTAGCATTCTCGATATTCGTATTGACATTGACAGCAAATTGAAGGTCGTGAAGGGCAAAGAGTTATGGCTCGATGAACCTGCTGTAAAAGTCAACAAACTAGATATTCCCGACTATGTTACGAATAAAGCCTTGGCACGAATCCAACCGCTTGTGGACTTGAGAAAACTTCCGCTGCCTCTAACGCTTTATAATGTCGAATTGAAGAATGGGAGTGCCACATTATCCTCAAGAAAACTTCCGGAGGCATTAACCAAGGGACTTAAATACACGTACACGAAATAACCATGAACAGCATCGACAAGAATCAAAAACGCTATATATGTGTGATAATTTCTGCCTTAATTCAGGGATTGCTGTTGGGAATTTTTGCGGTAATTCAGTCTGGCACTCTAACATGTATGCCACTTACAATAATTTTTCTGGTGCCGTTTGTATTCTGGCTCTCTCAAGAACATTGGGGCCGAAGATTATTTAATTTCTTAGCTGGCCTAACACTCGTGCTCTTGATCTTTTGGGCATACAGATTATGGTCGTTGTATTCTCCTGATGGAAGTTTTTACGTTGTGCCTTCACAAAAATCTGACCTGATTCGGGTTAGCATGGTTGTATTCCTATTAATTCCTCTGTTTCAGTGCAGAATAGCTACATGGAGTTGGGATTTCCCGTACAGTGAAATATTTTTCCAGTTCTGCAGAAATTTATTCTTGTTATTCCAGGCTTCAATAGTTATCGCTGTGTTTTGGGGATTGCTCGTTACGGCGGGCTTATTGTTCGATATAGTTGGACTTGACGGCGTGCCACTGATACTCTTTAACCCTGTAGTAGCTGTACCACTTTCGAGCCTCACTATAGCAATCTCAATTTCAGTCGCTATTAAACACCCCGGCATTGATTCATTAGGTCGTTGGATTTTGTCAGTGTTAGCGTGGTTGCTGCCGTTCTTCTCGGTGCTGTCGTTCGTGTTTATATTATGCTTGCCGTATTCAGGGCTTCAAACTTTATGGAGCACTGGTCAAGCTAGTACGTTGATGCTTCTGCTTCAGTTCGGTACGATAATTTTAGCTAATGCTGCGTGGCTCGATGGCAATAAGCCTGCGTTCAAGAATAAGGCAGTAGATATTTTGGCCAAGGTTTCTTTATTGTGCTTACCAGTTTATACGGGGCTGTGTTTATATTCCACGGGGCTAAGAATCGAACAGTACGGACTTTCTACTGACAGAATACAGGCTCTATTTCTCGTCGCTGTAACTGGAATTTGGGGAATAAGTTATGCGCTGGCGGTTTTGCTTAGAAAATGGCCGGCTTCAATCGGAAAAGTGAATATGGCGTCGGTGTTGTTTATGGCCGTGATAGTTGCTGCGATGAATTCACCACTGCTTGATCCGTACAGGCTTGCTGCGTTCAATCAAATGCAACGACTTCAAACAGGAGAAATCAAGCCGGAAGAGTTTGACTATCTCTATACGCGTTTTAACTTGGGACGATATGGAAATCAAGTCTTGAGAACTTTATCGGAAACGGGCTCGGAAGAAATTAAGAACGGTATCACAGAAGCTATGGCCGTTGAACCTTCAGAGTACGCAAATTATTTACTGCGCAACGTGCCTCCAATTTCTATACGACGTGAAATAATTTCGAACGCAAAAGTTTATCCTGAAGGCACAAAACTTTCTGATGCGTGGCTGAATTACTTCGTACACGAATGGGAAAAGCGCACGAGCTTATTGCGAGACGTACAGAATGCGAATGACTTAGCTTTTGTGAGTCTGAATGCTCAACGCGATAAACAGAACTTAATCTTATTTACGGAAAGTGCTGCTATGGTCTACGAGCTTGAACCAGAAATCAAACCGGCCGGCGTAATTCATGGAACGTTCAGCCCAACTGATCTATCAACCGACGTAAAAGCTATAGAGCCAAAATTCATGGACGTTCAAATCGGTGAAACTGTGTATCAAATTTTGAGGTAATGGGGATTTCCTGTTGCCTCTTTTAATCTTAATGGTGAGGTGTTATCAATTTTGCAACATAATTCTCTCGTTAGTGTTATTGTCCCCGTGTTCAATGTGGCGCCGTATCTTGCTGAAGCCTTGGACAGCGTTATCAATCAGACCTACAGAAATCTCGAAATAATTGTCGTAGATGATGGCTCAACAGATGACTCGGGAAAAATTTGTGACGAATACGCAGCAAAGGACAACCGCATTCAAATAGTCCATATAAAACACCAGGGAGTCAGCGTGGCTCGCAATACTGGATTGGATTTAATGAAAGGGGAGCTCGTAGCTTTTCTTGATCCCGATGACGCTTATAAGCCAGAGTTCATAGACACAATGGTTAATACAATGTATCGAGAAAAAGCAGATATAGTTCTATGCGGCATGACAATCTATAAAACGACGAAAAGAATGAATACATCTGGCAAAAAACGTATCCTACAGTTGGGGGGGGGTGCGACTCTCACACATCGCTTAGAGCACTCGCTAATGGCAAGCTAACTACTTCTGTATGTGATAAATTATACAAGAGAGCACTGTTTCAAGATATTCGCTTTCCTGTTGGACAATTTTATGAAGATAATGAAGTCGTCTATAGAACTTTAGAAATTTGTGAGAAACTTTATGTATTAGAACAGCCATTGTATCTGTGCAGAGTACGTCCGGGAAGTATCACTCAAACTTTTCCATCAAAGCATCTAGTGGATTATATGCTATATCTTGATTATGTTACGTCATTCATCAAAGCACGTACCCCCGCCATCTTTACCCCCGAAGACTTGAGGCACAACCAACAAGCATGTTTGCGAACCATGATAAGCCTTTTCATTAGCGGTTCTGAAAAATCAGGTAACGAACGAGATAAAATTCGCGATTACTTGAGAAATAAAATCATTGAACTTGAAAGTGAAATTGAGATTAAGAATTGCCCATTGGTCACGAGAGTAGCCTATTGGATATTAAATCATTGCCCGTGGCTATTGAAGCCTTTGTATCGTTTCGTGTGGCCATTAATTCGAACGTTGAGAGATTTCGCGGGAAAACTTCGTGGATAGAAAACTCGGCATTCTGAACGTAAGCATTTCGATTCTCTCAAGAGTCATTTTGCTTGTGTCAGCTTTGTTTGTTCGTCGGCTGTTGATTCGCTGCATTGGTAACGAGGTCAACGGCCTTAACTCTTTGTATTCAAGTATTATCGGAATGCTAACAGTGGCAGAGCTTGGAGTCGGGAATGCGATTGTCTTCTCAATGTATCGTCCCATAGTTGCCGGAGACAAACGACGAGTCGCAGCTTTATATTGCCTGTACAAAAAATTGTATCGAATCATCGGTGCGGTTATATTTGTTGCGGGCCTGTTAGTGATACCGTTTCTGCCTTATCTCGTCAGCGATTATGAATCCGTTAATGTGAACGTCTATGTTACCTTCTTGCTTACACTTGTTGCGGTGGTTTTGACTTACATGTACAGCGCGAAGACTTCCCTAATAGTGGCTCACAAGAATAACTATATAGCGACTTCCATTATGACCATTGCGAGACTCATTGAATAGGTTTTGCAAGCGGCGGCTATATATATTTTGAGGTCTTATGTTGCTTATCTCGTTTGCCATATTATTGAGACATTGATTGTTTGGGGATTGACTGAAGGAGCAGTTAGACGGCTTCACGGAGAAATAATCGTCATGAATGAATCTGTTGACCCTGGTACTAAATCTGAAATCGTTCGTAATATTAAAGCAATGTTCATGCATAAGATCGGCACAATTTTAGTGAACTCTATAGACAGCATGATTATTTCTGTGTTCGTGGGAGTCGTTGCCCTTGGTAAATATAGCAATTACGCGTTGATCGCAAGTGTTATGTCAGGAACGCTCGCTTTATTCTTCTCGCCGCTCACTTCAATAGTCGGGCACCTTTGCGCAAAAGGAGACTCACAACGTATCAAAAAATACTTCCAACGTTTTTACAATCTCAATTATATTCTCGGCACGATATTTTTCTTGGGCTATTACGTATTTGTTGATGAGGCTGTAGCAATATGCTTTGAAGGTGGACTTAAAATTTCAAGGTCGGTGGTGTTTGTTATCACGTTGAATCAGTTCATTCAGTTTATGAGACACGCGGCGTTGTTATTCAAAGATGCGTCGGGGGCGTTTTATTACGATCGTTGGAAGCCTGTAGCTGAAGGAGTTGTTAATCTGACATTATCGTTAATCTTTGTGAAAACTTTTCCGGCTGATTACCGCGTGGTGGGAGTCATAGCTGCAACAATCATAACGAATTTGTTAATTTGCCACATAGTAGAGCCTTATGTATTGTTTAAGCATGTGCTAAAGGAGTCGTGCTGGGGATTTTGCGTCAAGAATTATGCTCTAATAGCGTTATTCGTGAGTGTATTATTGTGGTCCCCGTCATAACGGCGGGGATTGTGCTTCCTAAATTTCTTCGAGCGCGTTTGTAACTTTGTAGCCCGCGTTCCTGATCAAAATATCCTTCCTGAATAATTCAAGATCGTATTTCACCATGCGTTTGACGAGTTCAGGGAACGTAACTTTTCTCTTCCAGCCTAAAACTTTCTCGGCCTTTGATGGATCTCCTAGCAGCAATTCCACTTCGGTCGGCCTAAAATATCTTGGGTCAACTTCCACGACAACTTTACCGGTTTTCGAGTCAATGCCCTTCTCGTTCACTCCTTCGCCTTGCCATTCGATATCAATGCCAGCTTCTTTGAATGCAAGTTCCGCAAATTCTCGTACAGAATGAGTTTCGCCTGTAGCTATGACAAAATCCTCGGGCTTATCATGTTGCAAGATCAACCACATCGCTTTGACATAATCTTCAGAGTGTCCCCAGTCTCGTTTAGCGTTGAGGTTGCCCAAATAAGTTTTGTCTTGAAGGCCAAGTGCTATACGTGCCGCGGCTCTGGTTATCTTACGAGTTACGAAAGTTTCCCCGCGCAATTCTGACTCGTGATTGAATAAAATTCCGTTGCAAGCGAAAATGTTATAAGCCTCGCGATAATTTACTGTGATCCAGTAAGCGTAAATCTTGGCAGCCGCGTAAGGGCTTCGAGGATAAAATGGCGTCGTCTCTTTCTGTGGAGTCTCCTGAACTTTTCCGAATAACTCACTTGTTGAAGCCTGATAAAATTTCGTGTGCCCCTCAAGTCCTAAGATTCGTATAGCCTCAAGGATTCTCAACGTTCCTAAACCATCGGAGTCAGCCGTGTATTCTGGAGTCTCAAACGAAACACTAACATGACTTTGTGCGGCCAAGTTATAAATTTCGTCGGGCTGAATCATTTGTACCATGCGAATCAAATTTGAAGAGTCCGTTAAGTCTCCATAGTGCAGGAAAAATTTGTGGCCCTCTTCGTGCAAATCCTTATAGAAGCCATCGATTCTGGCAGTGTTGAAAATTGAACTTCTGCGTTTAAGGCCGTGAACTTCATAGCCTTTCTTGAGTAAGAACGACGTCAAGTAAGCTCCGTCCTGTCCTGTTATGCCTGTTATTAGTGCTTTCTTCATTGCGTGTTAGTCCTCCTTTATGGTCTTTGCTCCGGCCCTGATTAATATTTCTGCGATCTCATCGTCAAAATTCGTAACCGCGTAACTTAGAGGTGTCATGCCCTCGTGATTCTTTATGCGGACGTCTGCTCCGTTTTCAAGTAGTATCTTAACATTTGTAAGTTGAATCTCGCGTTTCGCGGCCAAATAAATTTCCGGGATCATACACCAAGTTTTCCAGCCTTTAGCCCTGAAACCTCCCGTGCGAATCAATGCGTTTATCAGGAAAGAAGACGATCTATCTTTTATCACCACAGCCCACATTAAAGCAGTCATGCCTTCGTTGTCTTGAATGTTAGGATCTGCTCCGAACTCCAGCAGGCTCTTAATAATTGCGCCTTCACTCTCTCCGTCCATCAGTGCCAACATTAACGGTGTGCGTCCCCCTTGGCCTTTTTTGTTTGGATCAGCTCCCGCCGATAATAACGCTCGTAGAATTTTGTTGCTTGTTACAGCCGCGTAAAACAATGGAGTCCTGGCTCTACTATCCAAGCGATTCACGTCAGCGCCATACTTGATTAATATTCGTGCAATGTCAGGCCTATCAATAGCTATTGAAACGTTCAGCGGTGTGGCGATTGTTTCGTCCTCTGTGCTAAACAACTCGTTTACGTCTGCACCATTCTTGGCCAAAAATTCTATCATTGAGATATTGATCGTTGCGTCATTCGACTCCATCATTGCTACAGAAAGTGGCGAGAAACCTCCATAGCGCATATTAACGTCAGCCCCGTTCTCAATTAACAGTGTTAGAAAATTCTTGTCGTCCGTTCTAATTCCCAAAAAGAACGCTTCACGATAATCAGCTCCAGCTTGCATTAATGCCTCTATGATTCTGGGATCGAGTTCTCTGTTGTTATCTTGAGAGACAAAATAGTAATAAGTCAGAAGTGTGTACTTGTCATCTACCTTAAAGTTCACGTCTGTTTTCAGGCTTAACAAGTTTGCTGTGAGTTCGTAATCATCATGAGCCAATGCTTGCGTAAGTAATTCTTCATGTGTCATTCCTGCTTCAATCACCTCTCAAAATTTTCGCCATGCTTCGCTTACTATATCATTGACATCAAAATTTACGTTGCTTTCATTGTGTGTAATGCGGCATAGAAATTCAATGTTGCCTTCCGCGCCTGTTATCGGGGAGTAAGTTAAGCCGGCTATATGAAACTTTGTCTGCGTTCTGATAAATTCAGTGACGTTCTCTAAGACTTCAACATGTATAGCTTTATCCTTAATAACTCCATGCGAAATTTTCTCACGCCCCGCTTCAAATTGAGGTTTGATTAAGATTATTGCCTCGTCGTGAACAACTTCATCAAGCACCGGAAGAATCAACTTAACCGATATAAACGAGACATCACAACCTGCAAACTCTACGACCTCCGGGAAATTCTCACGTGTCAAATATCTTGCGTTAGTTCGATCCATGACAACGACTCTTGAATCATTCGCAAGCCGCCAGATTAATTGCCCGTAACCAACGTCAATAGCGTAAACTTTTATAGCGCCATTCTCAAGCATTACATCAGTGAAGCCCCCTGTTGAAGCTCCAAAATCCGCGCAAACTTTTCCGGCTATGTTTAGGTTGAAGACATCAAACGCACGTAGTAATTTATGCGCTCCACGTCCTGCCCACTTGGGAACTTCATCAAGAGTTATAGCTGCGTTGCGTTCGTACATTGTCCCGGCTTTCGTAACAACTTGGCCATTAACTCTAACTTTTCCGGCCATAATTAACGCTTGAGCCTTATTCCTCGTTTCAACAAGTCCAAGTTCAGGCAATAATTTATCCAAGCGTTCTTTGTTCTTCATAGCGACGTAAAATATTTTCCGGGGTCAAGCCGTAAAGTTCTCGTTGTTGTGATTGGGTTGCATGTTTCACACAAACATCAGGCACTCCAAAACGCATTAATCTAACGTTGTGATTTCCTTCAGCAATTTTCGCTCCGACGGCTTCACCGAGTCCACCAGGCATATAATTTTCCTCAAGGGTTGCGATAGTTTTGTAACGCGTCAAAATATCTTCAAGCATTTCATCATCAAGCGGCTTAATTCGTCTCACGTCATACACGGCAGGTTTGATTGTGGCTTTTTCACGAGTCTCAAGCATAGTTATAACTGAGGGACCATGACCAAGCAACGCCCATTCTTCACCGTCATAAATTTTCACAATAGCTTCATCATGAACCAAGGAAGCGAAATTTTCACCAGGTATTGCACCTCGTGGGTAACGAATTAAAGTCGGGCCATCGCGTTTTGAGGCGATCAACATAGCGTCTTTAAGTGTAGACTCGTCGCATGGAGCGTAAATTTCAAGGTTAGGAATAGCGCGTCCCCACGGAATATCCAGCAAGCCTTGGTGTGTATCACCATCAGATCCAGCCAAGCCAGCACGATCCACCATTATGACAACCGGCAAATTCTGTAAAGCTATATCGTGCATTAATTGATCCATTGCCCTTTGCAGAAACGTTGAGTAAATAAAAACCCACGGCCTCATTCCTCCAGCAGCTAATCCAGCCGCCATTGTGAGCATATGACTTTCAGCTATACCGACATCAAAGAATCTATCAGGAAATTCACGAGCAAATTTTTCGAGCTTAACCCCCGTAACCATTGCCGCAGTAAAGCATACGATCCTGTTATCGTTCATTGCCAACTCTTCAGCGATTTGTGAGGCCGCCTCGCTCCAAGTTCGTGACTTTTTCTCGCCTAAAGGGGAAACTTGATGATATTTCGTTGGATTGGCTTCAGCTTCAGGTAGTCCCTTGCCTTTGATCGTGTTGAAGTGTAACAAGACAGGTTTATCGTAATCCTTGGCCAACTCAAAAATTTTCTCAGCCGCTTTGATATTATGCCCGTCAAATGGTCCCCAGTAATTTATGTCAAGCTCGTCAAATAAATTATTAGGCTTCAACATGAATTTGAAGGTGTCGCGAATTTTTTCAAGCCCGTGAACTAAACTAACGCCGCCTTTACTCTTGATAGCGTTCTTGATTCGTTTGTAGGAAGAATTAGCAGAGAGTCTCGCAAGCATTGTTGAGAACCCTCCGACGCGATTACTTATTGAGTGTCTGTTATCATTGAGGACGATTATTAATTTCGTGTTTGTCTCATGAACGTAATTAAGGGCCTCAAGAGCTAAACCGTTAATCAACGACGCGTCCCCTATGAATGCTATAACTTGCCTGTCCTCGTGAAGTAAATCCCTGGCCTTTGCGTAACCTAATGCTGCTGATATTGAAGTGCTGCTGTGCCCGGTGTTGAAATGATCGTAAGGACTCTCGTTGCGCCTTGGGAAACCTGAAATGCCGTCTTTGAGTCTTAACGTCGTGAATTTATCGAATCTATCTGTGAGAATCTTGTACGGGTAAGACTGGTGACCAACGTCAAAGATTACCCGGTCGTTCAGTGGATCAAATTGCCGCAACATTGCTATAGTGAGATCAACAACGCCCAACGATGAACCTAAATGGCCGCCATTCTTCGTTACGGTATCTACAATAAATGCCCGCACCTCTTCGGCTAACACGGGCAAATCGTCTTCATTAATGCGTAGTAGATCGTCTCTAGTAAAACCTTGCTTTAGAAATCTCATATCACCTTTTTAACCAGTTAATCAAAGCGTCTGAACTCGTAAGCAGCAAACTGTGCTATTAGTTGAAGTGAAGCAAGCTGCGAGCGATTAAGTTGTCCATCGCCAATAGCTATAATCCCAACGAGAGAGCTATCATCACAGACAGGGAAAATATATTTTATTGACAACGATTTGAACGTATCCTTCCAAGGACAACCGCCAAGCCCCCAAGATTTGAATATGGCATCAGGAGAATTTTTGCTAAGGTCATAATGAGTCTCCTTGACTTTGTCGCCTGACACTGGGCCACTTGATGAAGGCAATAACATTGTATTGATGTTGGCTTTGTAATTTCCAGTTCGCTGTTCGCTCAACATGTAGCCTTTACGAGCGTTGTTCCATGAGGCTAATAAGCAATTTGACATTCGGCACTGCTCCACGAAAATATCAACCAGGAGCGAGAAAAATTTGGCTTTGTCTTCAGCCGCACGCAAGATCTTCAAGACGTTTGAGAGCGATAAAACCGTAAATTCTCCGCTTGAAATATTAGCTTCAGCCTGTTGTGATTGGAGTCGTAAGTTATTGATAGCTATAGCTCTTACCGCTAAGTTTCCAAGGAGCTCTAAGAAGTTCATGGTTTGATCGTCGGGAAGCTTATCCCACTGAATCAAGCAAAACAATCTCGAATCGCCTTCAGCAACAGGCAAAACTATTTCGACTGGCTCATCATTTTTCGTGACAACGGGCGTTGGCGGAAGTATCTGTGCGGCGTAAATGCCTTTACGTTCAGGAATGCTGTCGGCTTTACCATTGAAGACTGTCAAGTAATTTCCCTCGTCCTTGAGAATCGCTATTGATTTCGGGAACAAACTTTCCTGTAGCACGTCGGCCAAGAATGAAGCAAAATATTGCAGGGGCATTGGCTCAAAAATTGAAGCTAGCGTGCTCTTAGTGGCAAGTATCATGTAAGATAAACGCGATAATCTCTTCTCGGTATCAGAAATTTTCGTGTAAGTCTTCCAGAGAGCTATTAACCCGGCGTAAGGTTTCAATTCCTGAATGAGAGCTTGAGAGTCAGCAAATTTTTCCTTAAGCAAAATATAAATTTCCCATTGCGTCCCTCTGATCCTGATCGCGTTAGCCTCTCCGGAAAATTCAAGCTCAAATGATTCTTTGACAATACCTTGAGTAAATGAGCGCGAAATTTCGTCTTTAAGCGTTAAACTTTCAGGCACAACTCCCGCAGCGTCTATCACGTTAAGAGTATCTGGCCCACCAGCTTCAACTACAAGAGCCTTGACACCGCGTTCATTAAGGAAGTTCGTTAAATGTTGAAGGGCACCTCCTTTGACGAGAAAGTCTATTTTTTTGTACAAGTCATTAATATTATCTGGCATGAAATTACTACACCTCCACAAAAATTGGTTTTCTTATTTTATCGCTTTTTGCTCTGAAAATCGTATAATATTACGCAATTCGTAAAATTTTCACGTGGAAGGGCTTGTAATATAATGATTGAATTACATCGTCTGAACGGCGAAGCTTTCTTGCTGAACTCTGACATGATAGAAACTATAGACGTAACACCGGATACTGTTTTGCGGTTGCTGAATGGTCATAGGTATGTTGTGCGCGAGCGTGTTCGTGACGTGTACAAGAAAATTATAACATTCAGAAAAGCGGCAGGATACACTTGTATAATAGCAAATACGACAGATGTATCAGAATCAGAATAATACGGCAGAGGTGAACTCGTTTTGGATTTAACAAGTCTTATAGGATTTCTAGCAACATGGATACTAGTTGTGGCGTCAATGGCTTCGGGTGGAAATATCGGGGCATATTTTGACGTACCATCATTGATGATTACAATCGGAGGTGCTTTGGGGGCTACAGTTATCTCCAACCCTGGAGATAGACTCAAGGCTATAACGGGCTGTCTGAAAGGCGTGTTTCTTTTCAAAGAGCCTGACTTAGTCGGAATGGTTCAAATGATCGTAAGCTTTGCGGAGAAGGCACGACGTGAAGGACTCTTATCGCTTGAGGCTGACGTTGCTGAAGTTGAGAGCGATTTTATGCGCAAGGCCATTCAGTTGGTTGTTGATGGAACTGACCCTGAACTTGTGAGGGCTATTCTTGATACAGAGATAGGAAACTTTGAGGACAGACACAGCGCTAACAAAACAGTATTTGACAATATTGCGGAGTTCGGCCCGTCATTCGGAATGATAGGAACGTTGATAGGACTCATAGCAATGTTAGGAAACCTCGCAGACGTAAGCGCACTTGGTCCCGGTATGGCCGTCGCCTTGATAACAACAATGTATGGCTCAATGCTTGCTAACATGTTTGCAATTCCAACGAGTAAGAAACTCGCAGCACGTTCAGCACAGGAAGTTAAATCAATGGAACTTATGGTCGAGGGAATATTAGCAATACAAGCCGGCGAAAACCCAAGAATCGTTGAGGAGAAATTAAAAGTTTACTTACCGCCTAAGATGCGTGAAGCATTCAATCAGGAGGGCGAATAATGGCACGTCAAAAGAAACCCGAAGAGCCTGGACTTTCAGCACCGTTCTACATGAGCACATACGGCGATATGATTACGTTAGTATTGTGCTTCTTTATATTGCTGTTTGCTATGTCGTCTATAGACTCGCAGAAGTTCCAGAAGGCTTTGTTATCGTTAAGGGGATCGCTAGGAGTTTTGAAGGGCGGAGTTACGACTGAAGAGTCACAAGATCCCAATAAAAGCGGCGAAGTTGGCACGAGTCCAGGAGCTAGTGAACGAGTCGAAATAGATACAAGACACGTGGCATACACATTGAACTCGTTTTTACGTTCTGAGAATTTGACGCGCGATATACAAGTCTCGATTAATCAACGTGGCGTTGCAGTCTCAATCAGCGATCAATTTTTGTTCTTGCCGGGCCGAGCGGATTTACGCCCTGAAGGTCAAAGAGCTCTGTACAAGATTTCGGAATTGGTTCGTGACAGAGTGCCAGCAGCAGCAGTTGAAGGTCATACAGACTCGGGGATTCTTAACGGGGGAATTTATCGGGATAACTGGGGATTAAGTTCAATGAGAGCGGCCGCCGTTGCAAGTTACATGGAGAGAGCTGGAGGTTTCGACCCCACGAAATTGCAAGCAGTTGGCTACAGTTCAGCACAGCCGATAGTCCCAAATGATACACCAGAACATAGAGCGTTAAATCGTCGCGTTGAGATCGTATTCTTGTCGCAATATCCAAAACGTTAAGGGAGGAAGATTGATAATGAAATTTACAGCTTGTTACACGAAACTTGTAAAGACGCAGAACTGAAGCCTATATTTTAAGGGAGGATAACACATAAATGAAACGCATATTAATTTTCGCAATAGTAGGCCTCGTAATGTTCGGGGCAGGTTTTGGGGGAGGCTTGATTCTTGGCCGCACAATGGCTCCTAAAGACAACAACGAGATTGGAGCAGGTAGAGTTATTCAAAATCCAGGTCCCATTGTCTCAATTGGTCAATTCACAAGCAACTTGGCCGGCGCAGGACGACATGTTATTGACTGTACCTTATCGCTTGAACTTGTTGAGAAGGACGGAGCTGCCGCACTTGTACAAATGCCAGGCTGGATGAACAGAATCCGCAGTGAAATATTCATGTTAATGAAAGATAGAGTATATGATGATTTAACGAGTGCCGAGGGAGCGTTGCAATTAGCTGGAGATATTAAAAGATCGTTAAACAGAATGCTACCTGATGTTGGTGGAGAAGCCCCGATAGTAAATGTATTATTCGAGAGCATGATATTGCAATAGAGGCCTTGAACAATGCCTGATGTATTATCACAAGATGCTATTGATGCTTTAATGAAATCAATCTCGAGCGGTGCCAACATCGACGAGATAGCAGCTAAAGCTGACGAGTACGCAAAGTTAAAAATTTACGATTTCAAGCGTCCAGATAAATTCAGCAAGGACCAGTTACGCGCAATTCAGATGATCCATGAATCATTTGCCCGTCAAATGACTACTGTATTATCTACTCTGATTCGTTCGATCGTTTCATCAGAAATAGCTTCAGTCGAACAGCTTGCCTATGAAGAATTTGTGAACTATATGGTACAACCGACAGTTATAGGCTTAATCGAAATGCACCCGTTTGAAGGCAGTATGCTCATGGAAATTAACCCGGCCTTGGTCTTCACGATTATTGACAGAATGCTTGGAGGACGAGGAACTTTCACCGGCACTGTTCGCGAACTCACTGACATTGAGAAAACTGTAATTGAACGCGTAATCATGCGAATACTAGAATTGCTTGAAGACAGTTGGAGCACTGTTGTAGACGTTCGATTTAGATTCGAGAGCATGGAGAGCAACCCGTTCTTTGTGCAAATTTGTTCACCTAGCGATATGGTGTTAGTCGTAATCATGAAGGTACGAGTTTCAGAAGCTGAAGGCATGGTTAGCTTGTGTTTCCCGTACTTTTTGATTGAGCCGATTATGGACAGGCTTTCGAGTCAGCAATGGTTCGCCTCAACGAGTCATAAGGGCGACGCAGAGATTAAAGGCTGGCTGAATAATTCCATGATGCAGGTGAAAATGCCTCTTGCTATGGAACTTGGCCACACTGTCTTATCACTCAATGACGTTTACGCGCTTCAACCTGGTGATGTTATCAAACTTGACGAGCTCAAAGACTCAGAGATAGACGTAAGAGTCGGTAATCAAGTTAGATTTAAGGCACGCCCAGGAACTCTTAACGGACATATGGCGGTGGAACTTACAAAAGTTTTGACACAGGAAATACCAATGTTAGAGGTTGACAATAATAAAGAAGACTCAGAGAAAGGAGAGAAAACTCGTGGGAGATGATTTGTTAAGCCCTGATGAAATTAACGCGCTATTATCAGGCGGGGGAGATTTTGGTGACGTTGACGAAGTTTCAAGCCAGGACGCCGAACAATTAGCAAAGGTTGCTGATACATTCGCAAATTCCGAGAACAGCGTTATAAACATGTTGGCCGGCAAAAATGTTACAACTAACGTCGGCAGCACAGAAATATTAACTCAAGACGAATTTAGCGCAAAATTTTCGGAGATACCGTTCTTATTCTCAAGCACTTTCGGAGGCATGGACGATTTACCGCTTGCTTTGGTTGTAGATCAAAAGGGTGCTTTAATGCTTGCGGATTTCATGATGGGCGGAACTGGAGCCGACGTCCCTGAACCTAGCGATATGTATTGGGGAGCTGCACAAGAAGGTTTGAGCCAAGTTGTTGGCAGTGCGTTTACGAGTTTGAGCGCTATGTTAGCTGGAAGAAGACTAATGCCGGAAAACACAAGCTCAGCTTTGGGGGAAGAAGGTTGGAGAGCGTTTTCACTTGAACCAGCCGACAAAAAAATCTGGGCAACTCCTGTAAGCGTAACTATAGAAGGCTTAAAGCCATTTAACATATGGACATGTTTGACACTTGATAATGCTTTAACGATTGCAGGCTATATGCGTGACGCACTTGAAGGCAAGAAGCCTCAACCTCAAGCATCGAATAATAATCCCATGGGAGGTGGAGGAGCAATGGGAGGAGGAAGACCCGCAGGCCCGGCAGTTGACGTAAGACCAGCAGCATTTCAACCATTAGGAGGTGGCGGAGGTGGTGGCGCGCCGAGTCCAATAGACTTAATCGCCGATATTCCTGTACGTGTTACTGTTGAGCTAGGCAAAGCTAGAAAGAGTGTATCGGAGATTTTAGCATTAACCGCTGGTGCCGTCGTTGAACTTGACAAAATGGCAGGAGAGCCTGTTGACATTCTTGTAAACGGGAAATTAATAGCTCATGGTGAAGTTGTTGTAATAGACGAAAATTTCGGTGTACGTATCACTGACATAATAGCAAGTAACGCAGCTAGAGCAGCTTCGTAAATAAATTCAATTCAATACCATATAGACGCTCACGGCTTCTTCGAAAATTTCGGGGAGGTCGTTTTTATTACTGTATTCATGCTAAAATTACGTGTTTGTAGCAAAAATATCGAAAGGAGAAACGATTTATACTTATGCCAGAAGAATTATCAAGCGAGAATCTTAACACAACTCCAGAAACAACAGATAAAATATTAGCATTGCCGCTTGTGAATGAGATAAAAACCAGTTATCTAAATTATGCTATGAGCGTCATAATCGGCAGAGCTTTACCCGATGCTAGAGACGGACTTAAACCTGTTCAGCGTAGAGTACTTTACGCAATGTCGGAGCTTGGCCTCAAACATAATACAGCTTACAAGAAATCTGCCCGTATCGTCGGCGAAACTATGGGTAAGTATCACCCTCACGGAGATAGCGCGATTTATGACACTATGGTGAGGCTTGCACAGAACTGGAATTTGCGTTATCCATTAGTTGATGGTCAAGGAAATTTTGGTTCAATTGATGGTGATAGCCCCGCGGCCATGCGTTACACTGAAGCTAGATTGAGTTGGCTTGGTGAATTGATGCTCGCGAATATTGACGAAGATACTATAGATTGGGGAAAAAATTTCGACGAGTCCCTCAAAGAACCCTTAACCCTTCCTTCAGTTCTGCCTAACCTACTTGTGAATGGCTCAACGGGTATAGCTGTAGGTATGGCTACGAACGTCCCCCCGCATAATTTAGGAGAGGTCGCAAACGTTTTATGCTGGTTGATTGAGAACGAGATCGAGCCCGAAGACGCAGATATTAGAGACATATTACGATTTATGCCTGGCCCTGATTTCCCAACAGGTGGCGAAATTTTGGGCAACTCTGGAATCCTTGAAGCCTACACGACTGGACGAGGGAAAATATTAATTCGCGGGAAAATGCACGTAGAAGAGTCAAAGCGTGGTCGTAAGAGCGTCGTTATCACAGAAATTCCTTATGCCGTGAATAAATCTTTGTTGCTTGAAACAATGGTTCAGGCCGTTCAGGATAAAGACGTTGAGGGAGTTTCGGAAATGCGCGACGAGTCTGACAGGGATGGACTCAGAATCGTTGTTGAAGTCGCACGAGATTATGACCCGGAATTAATCATGCGTCAGTTGTACAAGCACACTCAATTACAAACCACGTTCGGAGTTATAAATCTTGCACTCGTTGACAAGCACCCCGAGATTCTCACGATTAAGCAGTTGCTGGGAATTTATCTGAATTATCGTCGTGAAGTTGTCAGACGCAGAACCGAACACAGGCTCAAACAAGCTCAAGCTCGTGAACACGTAATTGAAGGTTTGAAGAAAGCTCTTGAGAATATAGAGTCAGTAATCAAGATTATACGTTCAAATAATTCGGCAGCCGAGGCAAAGTCAGCTCTACAATCAGAATTAGCCTTTACAGAAGTTCAGGCACAAGCGATTCTTGACATGAGGTTACAGCGATTGACAGGGCTTGAACGCAACAGACTCGATGAGGAACAGAATAAACTTTTAGGCGATATAGCGTCATACAATCACATTTTGAGCGAAAAGAAAACTCTTGATGAAGTTATAAGCGCAGAGCTAAAGGACTTGGCCGGAAGGTTTGGAGATAAGAGACGTACACAGATAGTTGAAGAATATCAGGAAGTAACAAGGGAAGATTTCATTGCTGAAGAGGATATCGTTATCACACTCTCAAAAGATGGCTTAATCAAGCGTCAACCGTTGGAATTTTACAAGACTCAATCTAAAGGCGGCAAAGGTAGACGGGGCGCAGTTATTCACGAGGACGATAGCATAGAGATTTTGTGCGTAACTCATACTCATAAGAATTTATACTTCTTTACGAACTTGGGAAGGATTATGTCGCTTAAGGGCTTTGAGATTCCTGAAACTCACACCGGAAAAGGCAAACCTGTTTCAAAATTATTGCCCTTGCTTGAGAATGAACGCATAGTTAATATTGCTGGCGATGATTCTAAGGGTTGGAAGTATGCCTTCTTCATCACTAAATACGGCCAAGCTAAGAGAGTCGACGCTGAAGAACTGAAATATACAAACAGAGCCAAAATCGTTATGAAAATAATGGACGGCGACGAGATAGCACAAGTCAGATTAACGAGCGGGAACAATGATTTATTAATCGTCACGAAATTCGGCCAAGCCTTACGAGTCTCTGAGAAAGAGTTCAGATCCATGAAGCGTAACGCCAAAGGAGTCACGGCCATGAACTTGAAGAAGAATGACAAAATCATAAGCTGCGACATTGTTGACGATAAACGCAAAATTTTTGTGCTTAGTGAACTTGGAATAGGCAAGCGTTTAGAGTTCTCGTCCTTTATGCCTCATCACAGATCCACAAACGGTATTTGCATTATGGAGCTCAATAACAAGACCGGAGATTTAGCGGCAAGTTTTGCTGTTCATGACAACGACGAAATTATCGCGATAACCTCAAAAGCACGTATGATAAGAATGCCAGTGAATGATATTAGCATTCTCAAGCGTCACGCAGTCGGAAATATCATAGTGAGGCTCGATGAGGGTGATACAGTTGCAGATTGCAGCCTTATCAGCACTGACAACGACGATGGAGACACCACAACCCCCATTCCATTTGACGATTATGAAGAATCAGAAGCAGAATTAGTTACAGTGGAAGAGGGAAATGAAGATGAAAATAGTTAAAGACGGATTGCCAACGATAATATTTTTGCTGTTGTGTGCAGGAGCATTCTTGTATATATCAATTATTCCAGCAGCCATAAGTTTTATCATAGCGTTGATCGTAATATGGTTCTTCCGTGATCCTGAACGCAAAGCAGATTACAAGGACGGATATTTTTTCTCGCCTGCTGATGGGAAAGTCGTAGAGATTTCGCAAGTTAATCATGAGTTCACCGGCCAAGCCATAAAAGTCGGGATATTCATGAATATTTTCAGCGTTCATGTAAATCGTGCGCCATGTACTGGACGCGTTGACTTCCTGGAATATAAGCCGGGCAAAAAAGTTGCTGCGTTCGCTCCCAAAGCCAGTGAGATTAACGAACGTAATTACGTCGGACTCTCTACACAATGGGGGCCTGTAATGATGACTCAGATAGCTGGACTCGTTGCTCGTCGAATCGTTTGCAGAGTTAATCGCGGTGATGTCCTTGAGGCTGGTCAACGTTACGGAATGATAAAACTTGGCTCAAGGGTTGATTTATACTTGCCTAGTGATACAGTGTTAAGCGTAAAGAAGGGCGATAATGTCAAAGCCGGTTTAACATGTATAGGAGTGATTAAGGACTAATGAAAAATTTCTTGAGGATTCGTAGAAAAATGGGAAAATTTGGAAAACATAAGCCGATTGAATTTAAGCAAATACTCCCCAATATGGTAACAAGCGGGAATTTATTATGCGGGGTATTCTCTTTGATGATGACGCTTCACGGACGTTACATAGTTGCTGCGTGGCTGGTGTTTTTTGCCGTGTTATTCGATGGCTTTGATGGAAAAGTTGCAAGAATGCTCGGGGGTGGTTCACAGTTTGGACTCGAGTTCGATAGCTTGGCCGACCTTGTTAGCTTCGGAGTAGCGCCTGCAATTTTAATGTATCAGGTTTCAGTCAGAGAACTTCATCTTCTCGGGGCTGTATGTGCATGCTTCTTCACGTTATCGGTAGCGTTGAGGCTCGCAAGATTTAACATAGTTCATGTGCCCGGACCATTTCAGGGATTGCCTTGTCCTGCTGGCGGATTATTCGTGTGTTCGTTCGTGATCGCTAGAATAAATCTTCCCTCATGGATAACGGCGTTATTGTTATTGGGCGTAGGAGGCTTAATGATCTCAAGTATTCCTTATGCGAATATGAAGAAGCTTACCAAATATACTGCTGATAGAACAAAATGTTTCGCGCTCTTTACGCTGTTTGCTTTATCGTTCGTGTTTCTGAAGAGTTCGGCACCGTTGTTCTTGTTCGCCATGTATATTGTAAGCGGCCTAATAAGATTTGACTGGGGGCAATGGATTCTGAAACCTGAAGCTCGTGATGAAGCGTTTAGCCATAAAAGTTAGCGTTGAATGAAGCAATAGCAGACTCGTTAATAGCGGGTCTGTTTTTTTGTGGGTACAAGGTAAATCAACTATAATATTACGCAATTTAATTCACTAAGCAAATTTTACATAAGGAGGAATATTCTTCATGCGCATAAAGTTTTCTCTTGCAGTATCGATTTTCGTGCTGCTTGTGTTTGCCTCCGGATCATTGGCTGCTTCACCAGCGATAAGTATGAATGGGGACGCACACGTTGGTGAACAAGTAGTCTTATCCGTCGAAAATTCTCAAATTCCTAACAATGGCTCGGTAGAATGGTCAGTCAGTCCTACAACAGGTCAGACGCCCGACAGAATTTCGTTGCGAGCAGGAGGCCGGGAATGTGCTTTTACTCCGTTAGATACACAGCCAGTAAGAGTCGTAGCTTCGTTGATTGATAGAAATGGCGACTTAGTCTCAAGCAATGAGCTTCTTGTTAATCCCAAAGAGTTTCAGATTGACATAGCTGTCGTGATTGATAAGCCGTTGACTTTATGGGACGCCTCGAAACGTTCAAATTATGTTTTAAGCCCTGATATATTGCTGGCAAATTCTCCGATAAAGTTACGCGCGTCGTTAAACCCTCCTTTCAAGGGTCAGCATACTTTCAAGTGGGTTGGTGATGCTGCTACAGCGCTAATGAGTCAGGATCAGGACGATATATTCATCAGAAGAGGCAGCATTGGTGACAGTGAGATAAGCGTAACGGCTTTCAATGCGTCAGGAATAAAACTAGGAACTGGAGAGAGTCATGTAGCTATCACATTGCCCGTAGCGACTTATGAAGTGTCTTCAAATGAGCGTGAGGCTTGGCAAAGTTGGCAGAGAGCGCAGGCTTTATGGGAGTCCAAGAATTACGCAGAGGCTGTTGAGCTTGCACAAAGAGCCGTGAGTTTATCGCCGAGAGATACGGAAATTTTAGAAGGCTTACGAGCTATGACGACGAATTACGGAAGATTCACTAAAGCTAATAAGTTACGAGAGGACGCCGCTAAATTTGACGGGGAGAAAAAATTTGACGATGCTTTGAAGAATTTACGTGCCGCACAAGTTATATGGCCGCTTGAAAATGGGGCAAAAGATATTGAAGTAGCAGAAAAGAAAGTTGACGAGCAGAGAATCTTACAGCAAAAAGCTAACTGGTTACGCGATACTGCGTCAGCCTATGACAACGAGAACATGTACGAGGACGCTTTAGAATATTACGCAAAGAGCCTTGAGCTTGTGCCCTCTGAAGCTGTTGCAGATAGAATCGAGCGAATCAGAAATCGTTTAGCCCTTATAGCCGACGCCGATAGATATGCAGGTGAAGGAAATACTTTAGAGCGTGAAGGAAAATTACAGGACGCATTGAACCACTACAGCGCAAGTATCATGAGCAACCCTGACGCCGGTTTACGTCAACATATCGAAGAGCTACAGAGCGTAATTGCACGTCGTGAACGCCAATCTAATGCACTCTACCGCGAAGGCCAAGACCTCCAACGAAAAAATCAGAACCAGGAAGCCTTGAGACGCTACACTGAAGCTGTGAACGTTTGGCCGAATGATAACGCTAGACAACGAATCAATCAATTAAGCCGAAGCACAAGGTTAGCGCCTGACACAGCTATCAGAGGACCTGAAGATTTTGGTATAGGAACAAAAATTGACGCACAACGAATAATTCAATCGGCCGACGAACTTTACTCGCAGGGGAATCTTGATCAGGCCGTAGCTTTATATAGAAAGGCTGTGGCTATTGCACCTTCAAACGAAATGAAAGCATGGATTAATAAACTCGATGGCATAATCAAAGAGCGTAACGCGGTTGAAGCAGCTAATAGACAGATAAGCGAGGCTAATACGTTGTTCAAGGCAGGCAAGACCAAAGAAGCTATGGACCTTTACCGCCAAAGTTTGAACACTCACAAAAACGCTGAAATAGAAGCTTTCATCAAAAGTCAGGGGGCAACAAAATGATCATAGTAGGATTCTGCAATCTCAAAGGCGGAGTAGGTAAGACAACAGCTTGTCAGAATATCGCAGCAGCTTTGGCCAAGTCAGGTAAGAAAGTCGCCGTTATTGATATGGACCCACAAAGCAACTTAAGCGAGGGTTTTGGCGTTACACCGTCTCCAACTGAACCACAAGTCTTTGATCTATTAACAGGAGGCGCAGAATGGGACGACATAGTGAGGCAAAAAGAGGGCGTTGACATTATCCCAAGCTCGTTGAATCTCGTTATGGCTGAATTAAACAACGATGGCCCTATGGCAAGTGATACGGTGTTGCGTGATGCTCTCAAAAAAATTTCTCCAGATAGATACGATTATATATTGCTTGACAGTCCACCCCAGCTTGGAATCTTTACGCGAAATGTCCTAGCAGCTTGCGATAAAATCCTAGTGCCACTTGACGGAGGATTCTATAGCTTGTTCGGATTGAGATTGCTAAATGGCTCGTTGCCTGTTTTGAGCGAGAAACTCGGAAACAAACTTGAGATTATGGGCGTGTTAATGACTAACTATAACCCAAGGCTTTATATTGCTCGTAAAATTATTGAAGACGTCAGGAAAAGTTTTGGGGATTTGTTATTCGATAGTTACGCTAGACAAAGTGTCAGCTTGGTTGAAGCGTCAAGTATGGGAATGTCAATTTTTGCTTATGCCCCGAAATCTAAGGGCGCTGATTTCTACAGGGAGATCACAGCAGAATTTGTGAGACGACTTGAGGGCACAACCACCGAGTCAAATTCACAAGTTCCAGAACCAGAACCAGAGCCAGAAATAATTCCAGAAGCTCCTGAAGAGACTCTCGCACCTGTCGTTGAAACCGTTGAAGAAGTTGTAACAGTTGAACAAGTTCCAGAGGTTGACGCAATTTCAGAGCCAGCGCCAGCACCTGTTCAGTCAATACTTCAGCCGACAGCAGGCCCGTACGAAGAAAGTATCAAACAGTCAATACTAGATATGTTGCCAGATAAGCGCAAACAAATGTGGGCACAGATACTTAGACCGATAACCGACATAACACGCGACGAAATAGACGTGAGAGTTTTGCGTGAAGACTTCGAGAACAGCGATAAATATAGATACGCGTTTTACGTTCTGAATGACGAGTCGGACACATTTTGGCAAGTTAAATACGCTGACCAGATAATCGAGCCACTAAGCTGTGTGTTAAAAGTTGACGAAGAGAATGGTTCCGCGGAAGTATTCATGTAAGAACAAAGCCTCCTGTACGTGCAGGGGGCTTAATTTTTTTAGCGTCACTGCACCATCATAAACGAGATCACGAATAACAATCCTATAGCAAACATAACTAACCCGTAAGCAAGACTTGAAGGCAATAATGTCCCTATAGTGTTCTTGTTCGAATCGTCATGGTAAAATCCAAAATCAGTATCTTCTGGTGGCCTTACGAATTTAATTCGCGATATATTCGATAACATTAAAGCAACTGGCCCGGCCGTAAACAAGTCAACCAATTTCACGAATAACGCTCCGCAGAACGGCAATACAGTCCCGATTACAGGTCTGAATAATGCGTTCTCTATGTTCAATTTCTCCGGCCATAAGTCAAGATATTCCCCGTCACGAATCAAATACTGTTGAATGAACACGAAATAAACCGCTAAGCCAATGCTGATTGAAATTCCTGCGCCCTCCAAATTATCGAACGTGAAGTAATTTATCAAGTGATGATGTTCCGGGCCATTCATGAAGCTTGCACCAAAAACGCTAATCGCGTCGCCTATCTCACGCGGGAAAAATCCTATTAATGGCAACAATAACGCCGATAACGTCAGCAAGAAAGCATTTGAGCGCGAAATATATACTTCATTCTCGTGTAAATCAGGAGCCGGTCTCGCAACGAACAACGCCACAAATAATTTAATCACGTAAGCAGTCGTTAAGCCTCCCGAAATTAAGAACAACCATTCGCAAATCTCAAACAATAATTTCTCGTGAGCAAGCGTCATGAAAAAAAGTGCGCCTGATTCTGCGTGAATATGTTCAACTATGCTCTCGTGTATTAGAGTCTTTCCCAGATAACCGTTCCATAATGGCGCCCCCATCAGGCCAAGCCCTCCCATTACAAACGCGAACATCAAAACTTTTTTGCCTCGTCCAAAGCCTTTTATCTCGTTGAGATTTAACTTGTGTGTGTTCATGAAAACAACGCCAGCGCACAAGAATAACACCAGCTTGATTAACGAGTGCCCGACCATATACAACAATGTACCTCTCACGGCTAAATCATTCTCCGCTCCCAAGAAGCATTGCATGGCTACGCCGGTTAATATGAAGCCTAATTGCGACATTGATGAACAAGCTAGCGTGCGTTTGAGATTTATTGAGAACACAGCCAGAACTGCACCTAATACCATTGTGATAACGGCCAAGATTAAAAGCATGAAGCCCCATAAAGAATCATGAAGGAACGGCCCCGCGCTCAAGACGAGAATACCAAACAGTCCCGACTTTGTGAGCAAGCCTGATAGTAAAGCGCTTGAAGGAGCTGGAGCAGCTGTGTGCGCAGTTGGTAGCCATATATGAGAAGGAAAGATAGCGGCCTTTGCAGCAAATCCAATGAAGATTAAAATTCCTGGTACATACAAATTTGTTTTTTCTACGTCGAGTTTTGATAGCTGGCTTATATCAAGTGTACCTGTCTTCGCGTAAAAGAGTACCAAGCCCGTAAGAGTTGCAAGCCCTCCGATAATCGCTATGGCCAAGTAAGTTTGTGCGGCGCGTTGAGCTTCCGGGGTCTCCTCCTGTACAACCATGATATACGAAAATAGCGACATCATCTCGAAAAATATAAACGTCGTGTATAAATCTCCTGACAAGAACACTCCCATGATTGAAGATAGCGTGAAGAGCACATAGAGATAATAGCGATTTCTGTTCCTGTGGTTACGCAAATACTCTCGTGAAAAAATCGTCGTTACCGTCCACATGAAAGCAATTATTAACGCGTAAATATATCTGAAGCCGTCAAGTGTGAATTTAATTCCAAGTCCGCAAACGTCTGGCGCAAAAAACTCCGTCCCGATAAATTTACGACTCTGCAACGTAACTATAAGCTCTATCACGCAAACTATGTCAGCAAAATAATCTCGGGCTAATCTGCTCTTCTTGCCTATGAAGTACGAGAACAAGCCACCGATCATTGGCCATATAACCAGGAATAACAACAAAGAATTTCCCCGCATAAATGTACCTTCCCTTCTGAATTTAGAGTTTTGAATGTGAGTTAAAATATTTTAGCATGTAGCAATTTTACAGGAGGTGTTTCTTAGTGAGAGGCAACCACGAAATTTTTGAATCTTGGCCAATTCCTCGAGCCTTAACCGAATTAGCCTTACCCATGATTTTCGGACAACTGATTATATTAATCTACAACCTAGCAGATACATTTTTCATAGGCCGTACTAATAACCCCTTAATGGTCGCGGGAGTATCTTTGTTGCTTCCGGTGTTCAACATTTCGATTTCGTTTGCAAATTTATTCGGAGTCGGTGGCGGGACTTTAATATCTCGTTTAATGGGCGCAGGACGTGATAATGAGGCTAATAAAGTGAGCGCGTTTTGCTTTTACATGGCGATTTTTTCAGCCGGGATATTTGCCTTGAGCATGTATGTATTCATGGAGCCGATTTTGCGATTACTTGGCGCGAGTGACGACACGTTAATTTTTGCGAAACAGTATACTTTTTGCGTGATAGTAATGGGAGGCTTGCCGACGATTTTATCAATGACACTCTCGAACTTTTTGCGCTCAACAGGTTATGCAAAGCAAGCCGGCTTTGGAGTCTCAATGGGCGGGATAATAAATATCTTTCTCGATCCTTTGTTCATGTTCGTTATATTGCCTAGTGGTTATGAAGTTTTGGGAGCTGGAATAGCAACAATGCTTTCAAACGTGATTATATTCTCGTATTTCCTGATAACGATTTATAAATTAGGGCACGCGGGAATTATTTCGCTATCGATTCGCAACGTAAAGGCTTCGGGTAGAAATATTTATTCGGTGTTTGCTGTGGGAGTTCCTGCGGCGGTGGCTGTAACTCTTTTCGACGTGACGTATATCATCATTGACAAACTTGTTTCAGGTTACGGGGATATACCTTTAGCGGCTATCGGGATAGTGTTGAAAGCAGAAAGACTTCCACTAAATGTAGGAATAGGATTATGTATGGGAATGATGCCATTAGCGGGCTATAACTATTCGTCGGGAAACTTTGCAAGAATGCGTGAGGCCGTGAACTTTTCGCGCCTGGTTGGGTTAGCGTTCAGTTTTGTGAGCGTGATAGTGTACGAAATTTTCGCTGGGGACATCATGAGGATATTTATTGAGGACGTTCAAACAGTTGAACTTGGTACACATTTCTTGAGAGCTAGAACTCTTGCGACGCCGTTTATGTTTATCTGTTTCCACCTCGTGAATTTCTTTCAGGCCGTTGGACATGGAGATAAGGCTTTGTTCTTGGGAGCATCACGTTGGGCAGTGTTCAATATTCCGTTGTTGTTCGTTATGAATTATATATTCGGAATGTATGGCATAGTTTGGACACAAGTTGTAGCAGATATATTAATGGTGATCGTGTCAATCATTACGTACAAAAAATTTGAGGCAGGTATTAACCTCGTGGGCTAACTCCGCCTCAATTCGCGCTATTAACGTTTTCTGAAGGCAAAGCCTACTAGTGCGAGTAATCCGACGAGTCCAAGGCCTGAATTACAACCGCCACCGCTAGAGACCTTATTCAAAAGTTCCTTTGCTCCACTGGTTATACTTTCTCCATACTTGGCCCAAAAATCTGAAGCCATGTCAGAGAGCTTGGATAACAGGCCCTTGACATCGTAACTGCCGCTGTATTCGTCGCTGTTGTAGTCGTTGATTTTTTTCCTAAGTGTACCCATGAGGCTGCCGTCGTTCTTGATAAGTTCGCCAACTGAGTCATCGAGTTTCATTTCCGTGTCTTCTTTGTTTTTGGTTAAATAATCTTCGTTTTCACTACCTGCTACGTGTGAAGTTGACCACAATTTGATCGTGTCCTCACCTTTGGGCTTGACCAAATAAAGCACGAGTGTGTCATTAACTTGGCCGTAGATTAACACAAGCACTTCTTTGCTAATTGTCGTAATCTTATTTCCTGACATATCCAACATTACAAAATTGATGAAGCCGTTCGGATCGTAAATATTTTCAGCGGATTTTAACGGATCTGAATTTGCAATGGTCAAGTCAGCACAGTCGTTCCTAAGATCATCATAAGGAAGCTCAAACTTGAACAGGAAGTAACCCCAATCTCCTGATGCTTGTGTGGGCGAATAAAGATTAACTGTATCTATCTTAGTTATGAACTTATCGACCGCCTCAAAATCTCCTGCTGACGCTTCGTGAGGCAATGAAGGATCATAGTACGGTCTGTAGTCGTCGGTCATTGTGTTGATAACTGAGTCAGTTGAAACAACCTCATCATCTTTGAGTTTATGTTCCACTGTGTTAGCTGTAGTCTCCGGGACAGTTTCAAGTGTTGTGTGATCAAGTCGATCGTCTGGTTCTGTAGTAGCCATGTCTGTTATATACGAAGCTATATCGACCATTGATTTATACCAGTCAACAGCCTCAATATCTATAAACACGCCTTCTGTACCAGTGAATAATGGCTTGTAATGTTCTCTATCAAGAATACTTCCTATGACAGATGTGATTATGCTTTTAGATTTTAACGCGTTAATAAGTGCGGTGTCTTTCTCGACAGTATCATGTGCAACGTGATAGCCCGAATAAGCGGAATATTTTTTTGAGGGTGCGTCCGTCAATATAAACACAAGCCTTGCGTTTTGTTGTCTCCAATCTGAAGTATCATTCAAATTTAATACCCAGTCTAATGCAGCTTGTGGAGTCTCGGGCCAATCATATCCGCCGCTTACGTTTGTATTCGCAAGATCATTTTTCAATGTCTCAACATCACTTGTCCACCTTGTACCAGCCAAACTATGTTCCTTCACAGAATTAAGCTCGTTTGAGTAGCTGGTGTATGCAACGTCCTTGTACTCAACAACAGCGTAATGTGCATTGATATTGTTTTCCCCCAAGTATTCTGCAAACGCCGTTAGGTTCTCTCTGACTGAACGAATGTACGGACTCATCGAGCCTGTTGTATCAATGACAAAAATTATATCCGCCGGCGTCTTCCCATCAATAACAGGCGCAGCAAACACATGACCACATGCAAGCAGCATAGCCACGCATAATAACATAACAAACAACTTACGCTTCATGATTGATTAACTCTCCTTTGTAATGATTGATAAAATTTTGTCTAGTGATTGAGGAAAATTCATGTGAAATTATACAACAACGCTAAAACGTTAGGCCACTTGCACGAATTTTCACGGGGTGTTATCCTTGCCAAAATTTGAGATTTCATTACATTAAGGAAGGATTAATACATTGTTAGTATTCAAACACGGAGATAAAGAATGCAATTTTGATTCAGACAGCGTGATTTTACATGACGTCGTTAAAGCTCTTGGCCTTGACAACAAAAAAGTTATCGCTGCGAAATTCAACGATGATGCTATGGATTTATCACGAGTTATTTCTGAAGGAGGCAATGTTGAAGCAATTAGCGTTGACTCTCCCGAAGGACTAGAGATTCTGCGACATAGTACAGCCCACTTAATGGCACAAGCTGTTTTGCGTTTATATCCAGGTACACATTTCGGAGTCGGTCCATCAATCAAAGACGGTTTCTATTATGATATTGACGTAGCAGGGACTATAGCGGAAGCTGACTTGCCCAAGATCGAAGCAGAGATGCGAAAAATTTCCGGGGCTGGCGAAAAAGTTACTCGTGAGGACTTGGCCAAGGACGAGGCGTTGAAATTCTTTGCGAACGATCCATACAAGACCGAATTAATTTCAGAGATTGACGCACCAACAGTTTCGATTTACAAGCAAGGCGAATACGCTGACCTTTGCAGAGGCCCTCATGTTCCTGACGCATCAAAGATTCATAACTTCAAATTACTCTCAATTGCTGGAGCTTACTGGCGCGGTGATGAGAAAAATAAAATGCTCACGAGAATTTACGGGACTGCTTTTGCTACGCCCGACGAATTGAAAGAGTACGTGAAACGAATCGAAGAGGCTAAATTACGCGACCATAGAAAAATTGGCAAGGACTTGGATTTGTTCAGCTTGCATGAAGAAGGCCCCGGCTTCCCGTTCTTCCACCCAAAGGGCATGGCCATAATGAACACGTTGATAGATTTTTGGCGACGTGAACATGTAAAACGAGGCTACACTGAAATTAAGACGCCGCAAATTTTGGATCGTTCTTTATGGATCAGGTCGGGACATTGGGATCATTACCGCGATAATATGTACTTCACGGAAATTGACGAGAAACCCTACGCTATCAAGCCGATGAATTGCCCGGGTAGTATTCTCGTTTACAAGACTCAATTACGAAGCTACAGAGATTTGCCGATGAGACTCGCTGAACTTGGCCTAGTTCACAGACACGAACGCAGCGGAGTTTTACATGGATTAATGCGTGTACGTTGCTTTACACAGGACGATTCACACACGTACATCACACCCGAACAAATTAAGGAAGAAGTTACAGCCATAATGGAGCTTGATAAATACGTCTACACTGAAGTATTCGGCTTCAAATATTCCGTGGAACTCTCAACACGCCCAGAAGACTCAATGGGTACCGACGAACAATGGGAAGCAGCAGAAAGCGCATTACGTGATGCACTTGAAAGCACAAACACCCCTTACACGATCAACCCGGGCGACGGAGCTTTTTACGGGCCGAAGATTGATTTCCACCTTGAAGACTGTATCGGCAGAACGTGGCAATGCGGAACTATTCAGCTTGATTTCCAAATGCCAGGACGCTTTGACGTGACATACATTGGAGAAGACGGAGCAGAACATACGCCGGTTATGATTCATAGGGTCGTTTTCGGAAGCATTGAAAGATTCATGGGGATATTGATTGAGCATTACGCGGGGGCTTTCCCTTATTGGCTGGCACCTGTACAGATTAAGATCGTCCCGATTAACGCCGCTTCACACATGGATTACGCGAAAGAATTGCAGGCTACGTTCATGAATTTGGGGTTACGTTCAGAAATTGACACCAGAGATGAAAAACTTGGCCGAAAGATTCGTGATGCTCAACTTCAAAAAGTTCCGTACATGTTAGTTGTAGGGGACAAGGAGAAAGAAGCGCATACCGTTGGAGTTCGTGAACGTTCAAAGGGTGATTTAGGCTCAATGAGTTTGGAAGAGTTCAAGGACTTGTTAAGCAAAGAGTTTAACCCCATACACTAGGATAATAAAAAGCCTCCGACCATATCACAAAGCCGGAGGTTATTGTTACATTACGCCAGATATTTCTTGAGAGCGGCCCTTACTGATCCTTTACCGTTAATCATTTCCCGGAAAATATCCTCTATCTTGTCGCCTATACCTGCCTCGTATAAATCAACTCCGAAAATATTTACGTTGCTCAAAATTGGCCTTAACTGATTCGTGAAAGTTTCAGGAGAGTCGAATTTGATTCCCTCAAGCTGCTTTGTGAGTTCTGCGTTAAGTGGATCTGGGGATAACTCAAAGTTTTTGCCCTCGTCGTCAACTGCAAGCAAGTATCTCAACCAGCCAGCTATAGCTACAGGAATAGCCTTGAGTTTCTTAGCCGTTCCATCACGTGCAACAGTAGCCTTTATCGTCTCGCCGAACCTGAAAGCGAGTCCCTGTGAAATATCCGTTGCAATTCGTGCGCTCGTGTCGCCTAAATAAACATTCGGGAACCTCTCGTTGAGAACTTCATCAAGAAATGCCTTGGGCGAAATAATTTTGGGATCCTTCACGACTGGTAGGCCCTCAACATAACCAACCTGTTTTGCAAGTTCAACAAGCTCGGGGTCCTTCATGCAGTCAGCGAACATAACATAGCCCAACATACAGCCATATGTACACAAAGCAGAGTGAATCGGATTCAAACATGCCGTAACTTTCATGCGCTCGGAAAGATTCACGGTGTTGCGGTCGGTCATGTAGACTCCAGCTTTATCAAGTGGCAGCCTTCCATTGGGGAATGAGTCTTCGATTACGAGATATTCCGGTGCTTCAGCGTTCACGAATGGAGCTATATAAGTTCTCTTGCTCGTGATTACCGTCTGCATATTCTCAACGCCCAAGCCCTCTAGCATCTTGCCAACTTCATCGGACGGACGCGGGGTAATCTTGTCAATCATTGTCCAACAGAATGAAACTTTGCTTGAGTCTTTAACGTAGTCAAGAAATTCTGCGGGCACAAACTTTTTCTCGCACCATTTTTCAGCCGTCTCAATCACAGCAGCTTGTAACTTGCTCCCGTTTTGTGATACGTTGTCCATTGATACCATAGCAATAGGATAAGCGCCGGCCTTAAATCTCTCATACAACATAGCTGTAACGATCGCCATAGCGCCTGTGCATTTCTCCGGGCCACCTGCCATGTCAGCCTCAACAAAGCCAAAATATTTTCCGTCAGAACCGTGAAGAGCATAACCCTTTTCCGTGATCGTGAATGATACTAACTGCAAAGTCTTGGCCGTGAAGATTTCCGCGAGTCTTGTTCGTTCTGTCGCCTTCAAAGCCTCACATAATGACCCTAAGACGCGTTTATCTTGTTTACCGTCGGCATGTAACGTTACAGCGAGCGCAAGATTATCGAAAGGCTTATAGATTTTGTCGACAACATCGTAATCAAAAGTTTCAGCGCAGATTATTCCGGTGTTCATGAGGCCGTCACGAATCAGTTTATCTGCAATGCCACCTATAAAGATTCTGAAAATGTTGCCAATCCCAAAATGTACCCAAGTAGGATTTTCACGAGTCCTCTTAGCAAGTTCTTCGGGGTCGTAAGTTGGGAGCTCTATTCCAGCATTTTTCCAAGCCGCAGAATCTTTCAAGCCCTCATACGTAAGCTTCATTGTTAGTCCTTCTCCTCTGTGTCAACGTCAACGATTATCTTCATGACTGACTCGCGGTTGTTGTCAATGTACTCGTAAGCTTTTGGCCAGTCCTCAAATGCAAAGTGAGCTGTCTGTAATGGCTTCAACTGGATTTTTCCTTCTTCCACGAATCTTATAGCGTCCATAAAATCTTCGTGGCGGTACATCATGCTGGTGTTGAGGTCAAGTTCGCTATCGTTGAGTTTTGCCAAGTCAACGTTGGCTTTCTTACCGAAAACTGCTACAAGAATGATCGTGCTTCCCTTGCGTGCGTTCTGGATAGCCTGATCCATGGTTATATCGCTTCCTGCACACTCATAAATCACGTCAGCTTTATCCGGCCCGAATGCTTCAAGGAATTTCGTTTTGAAGTCCTCTTTCATTGTGTTGACCGTGAAATCAGCCCCGAGACTCTTTGCAAGTTCAAGCCTCTTGTCGGAAATATCCGTCGCGAAAACTTGTGCAGCTCCTAACGCCTTCAATGATTGGATCAACAAAATTCCAATAGGCCCACAACCAAGCACAGCAGCCTTTGCTCCCTTAACGTCAGGGAATCTTTTCGCAGCGTGAACAGTAACAGCTAACGGCTCCATCATTGCGCCATCAGAATAAGTCATGCAGTCGGGCAACAAATCAACTTTGCTCTCCTCAATCGCGAAATATTCACTGCCTGTTCCTGTCGTCTGAAAGCCAAAAACTTTGAGATTCTCACAGAGATTATATTTCCCGTGCAAGCATGGGTAGCATCTTCCGCAAACAACTTGAGGCTCAAGGACTACTCTGTCGCCGGGCTTGAACTTCTTGGCATATTCGCCACACTTGACGACTTGCGCGCTGACTTCATGGCCCTGAACTATTGGGTATGATGTGTAAGGGTGAGTGCCGTGGTAAACGTGAATATCACTGCCACAAATTCCAATGCGCTTGATTTTCACAAGGACCTGATCCGGGCCTGGCTCTGGGGTTGGGACGTCACGGTATATAATTTTCTTGGGCTCTAACATAACTTCCTGCTTCATAATAATATTTCCTCCCGTTAAAAAATTAAAATTTTGCGTCTAATCGTTGATACTCTTCGCGGCAAATTGAATTGTATTCGAATAATTCATCACGAAAAGCTTCACACCATAGACTCATTTCTTGTTCGACGTTCTCATACTTTGCGATTCCCTTGGACATTTGCCAAACGTCACTACAGGCACGTAAAACTTTCTCTTCGTTACTGGCTCTCTTGAAGCCCATGAAGCTGCTAGCATAATCGGCATGATCACATGTTGAGAGATAACGCCCGGCAACGTTCCTGTATTCGTGATAGAGAATCTTTCTGTGAGAGTCGTCGGTGTCGTGTAATTGAAGTTCGTCAATTATGGCGAGGACTTCTTTGCTCCTGAATTTCCTGAAAAATCTCCCGCGCCCGTAAAGCTGTTGAAGACACACGCAACGCCACAACCACCAATCAACATTTTGACGGCCTTTATTATCATGGTCGGAATAACGTTCATGATAGAGCTTGTGTAGATAATCGGTGTCTTGAGTTTCGGGAAGGGCATTCAAGACTTCAAGACGCTTTTTCGGGTCAAGTTCAGCGTAATAATTTTTCAGGCTTAAATCAATTTCATACATTATAAATTACATCTGCCTCATACGGCCTTAATTCGCCAAATTTTTGTCCGTCCTCATAGTTGGAGATTAATACTTCACCTTCTGGAATGGACAGCGAAATTTTCTCATAATCGCCGCTGAAGTTGCAAACTGTAATAAGCTTCTGGCCTTCAAACGTTCTTTCATAGGCTAAAACTTTTTCGTTCCCTGTGTCAAGAAATCTAATCTCACCTTCAGAAATGACTCGATATTTTTTCCGTAGGCTGATTAATTTCCTGTAGTAGTTCAGAATCGAGTCGGGGTCGGTTTCTTCTGCATCAACGTTTATGCTAGTGAAATTGTCGGGCAACTTTAACCATGGTGACGCGTCAGAGAATCCTGCAAAATTTTCGGCGTTCCATTGCATTGGGGTGCGTCCATTGTCGCGCGCTCTGTTGGCTAAAACTTTCAAGGCTTCGTTCTGACTTATGCCTCTTTGCAAGAGAATGTTGTAGTAGTTTATCGCCTCAACGTCGTCGTAATCGTCAATGCTTGTGTAATGCGCGTTGGTCATGCCGAGTTCTTCCCCCTGATACACATAAGGCGTCCCACGTAACATATGAATGAACGTTCCCAACATCTTGGCCGATTGTTTCCAGTATTGTCCCTCGTCACCAAAACGCGAGACGATTCTAGGCTGATCATGATTGCACCAGAAAACAGCGTTCCAACCGCCGTGATTTGACATTTCCTCCTGCCACTCTTTGAATAACTCACGCAACTTTCTCAAGTCTGGAGGCATTAACGACCATTTATCGCCGTCCTTGTAATCAACTTTCAAGTGATGGAAGCTGAAGCACATCGATAGCTCGTGATTGTCAGGGTTAGTGTAACGTATGCAGTTATCAAGAGTAGTGGACGCCATTTCGCCGACGGTTATCATCTCTTCAATGCCTGTATCAGTAACAAGTTCGCGGATAAATTCATGAACGTGGCGGCCATCTTTGCAACACCTGTGAGCGCTACCAGCAGGAAGGCCAACAAATTTTTCCGGCTTTGAGATTAAATTTAACACGTCGAATCTGAATCCTTTAACGCCTTTAGCTTTCCAGAAGCGTATTACGTCCTTGAGTTCCTCACGAACTTTTGGGTTCTCCCAGTTTAAGTCGGGCTGTGCAGGGTCGAACAGATGCAAATACCATTTGTTGAGGCTAGGCACATATTCCCAAGCAGGCCCACCGAAACTCGCAGTCCATTCTACAGGTGGCTTCTTTCCTCCTTCGAGTCCGTCCTGGAAAATGTAGTAGTCCATGTACTCTTTATCGCCAGCTAAAGCTTTCTGAAACCATTCGTGCTTGTTGGAAGTGTGATTGAAAACCATATCGAACATAAAGCCGATCCCAAGCTCTTCAGCGTCAGCAATCATTGCTTCACAGTCCTGCATGGTCCCGAACATAGGATTAACGTTTTTGTAGTCGGAAACGTCGTAGCCATTGTCAATCATGGGGGAACAGAAGAAAGGAGTCGTCCAAATATAATCAACGCCCAAGGATTTTATGTAACGTAACTTTGAGCGTATTCCGTTCAGGTCTCCTATTCCGTCTCCATTTGAGTCGCAGAATGACTTCACGTAAATTTGGTATACAGTGCTATTTTTGAAATTGTTTCTCATGTTTTATTCAGCTGTTGATATTTTGGTCTTGCCTGATTCACAATCAATTCCCGCGTTGAACGTGAAAGTCTGATAGCCCGCGTCATTCGTGATTACCATCATTGTTGTTAGAGGGTGGCCGGCCGCCTTTATATTTTCTGGATCAAACGTGATTAACTTATCGCCAGCCTTGACTCTGTCGCCTTCCTTAACGTGAATCGTGAAGCCCTCGCCCTTCATTTCGACGGTATCGAGTCCGACGTGAAGCAAGATTTCCAAGCCGTTATTCATGACGAGTCCGACAGCGTGGTTACTGCCTTCCATTGTCTGTTCAACAACGCTATCAACAGGAGCCACTAACACATTATCGCTAGGTTCAATCGCAATGCCATCACCCAAAACTTTTTGCGCGAAAGTCTGGTCGGGTACGTCCTCAATTGCCATAGTCTTTCCTGATAAAAACGCAACGAACTCAACCGGGGCATGTTCAGCTACTGCTTCGGCCTTGGCTTTTTCGAGGGCGGCTTCTTCGTCTGCTTCTTTATCTATTGCTTTCTTCTTTCCTACTCCAACCGTGAGCACGAACGGGACAACAACGGCGATAAGCATACAAATTGCGAACCATGCTATATATTCGGGCTTGATTGATAAAATTCCGGGTAAGCCTCCGACTCCGATAGCACTAGCCGCGACTCCGGTCATTGTGCTTAAAATTGCCGCGATACACGAGCCAGTCATGCCGCATATAAACGGGAAAACATATTTCAAGTTTACACCGAACATGGCCGGCTCTGTGACTCCCAAGTAACAGGAAATGCACGACGGAATATTTAACTCTTTTGCTTTTGCGTTCTTACGTTGTAAATAAATCATGCCAAGGACCGCGCTACCCTGTGCAATATTCGACAAAGCTATCATTGGCCATAACATTGTGCCTCCGAAGTCAGCGATTAATTGCAAGTCGATAGCGTTGCTCATGTGATGAAGTCCGGTTATAACTAACGGAGCGTAGAAGAAGCCAAATATAGCCCCGAATAAAACTCTGAACGAGCCACTAATTCCAGCATAAACCGCCGCAGAAATCCATGTACCTATCTTCCAGCCTATTGGGCCAAGAATGAAATGTGCTGCCATGATTGCAAACAGCAAGCTGAAGAACGGTACGAGAATCATTTGAACGATCTGTGGAATGACTTTCTTGAAAAACTTTTCGAGATAAGCAAGAGTGAACGCCGCCAACATTGCCGGAAGAACTTGAGCTTGATAGCCTATCATGTTTATCTTGATGAAGCCGAAATCCCATTGATTGATCGTTCCGTTAGCAAGCGCTCCTGCAACCGCGTAAGCATTCGTGAGCTGACCTGAAACGAGCGTAAGGCCGAGAATTATTCCAAGCATTTCAGTGCCGCCCATTTTCTTCATGATCGTCCAGCAGATACCGACAGGAATACCAACATGAAAGACTGCCTCACCCAACAGCCATAAGAAATGATCGACGCCTGCCCAAAACTGACTCTGACTCACCAGAGTTGCACCGCCAAAAATTTCCATGCTGTCAATGACATTACGGAAACCAAGAATCAAACCACCTACAACTATAGCAGGAATGAGGGGGGCAAAAATTTCTGCGATTGAGGTCATGAGACGCTGTAAGATATTTTGATTCTGCTTGGACATGCTTTTGACTTCTGCTTTAGAGACTCCAGAGACGCCGGAAACCGCTGTGAAGTCGTCGTAGAAATCTGCAACTTCATTCCCGATTATCACCTGAAATTGTCCTGCTTGCGTGAACGTGCCCTTTACTGATGAAATAGCCTCGATGCGTTTGATGTCAGCCTTTTGTGGATCACCTAGAACAAAGCGCATTCGTGTTATACAGTGAGATACTGCGACAATGTTATCTTTTCCGCCTATTGCAGCGAGTAACTCCTTAGCGTCGTTTGAAAATTTACCCATAAATAATCCCTCCTTGAATTATTAAAAACTCCTGCCCTTATGACGAGAACAGGAGCAGTAAAATCCCGTTATGATGCTTGACGTTTCTTTGAGAAGCAATCAATTCCGACTGCAACCGCGAGAACCAAACCCTGTACAACCATCTGTGTATATTCGCTAACGTTCATCATGATCATTCCGCTCTTTAGTGAACCGATAATCAACACGCCCGCGATTACTCCAGACATTCTGCCGATACCTCCAGCAACTGATACACCACCCAAAACTACGCATGTGATAACTTCAAACTCAAAGCCTATTGCTGCGGTGCTCTGTGCAGAACCTGAACGCGAAAGCAAAACTATTCCGGCCAAGCCAGCGAAAAATCCTGACAACGCGTAAATCAAGTACTTCATTTTGTTGACACGGATACCAGATAATTCTGAAGCCTCTTCATTGCCACCGATTGCATAGAAATAACGTCCGAAATATGACTTGTTGAGAATGAAGCTGCCGACCGCGAAACAGATCACCATGATTATTGCGCAGATTGGAATTAATCCTACCGTGCCCATGCTCTTGAAGATTTCCCACCTGTTCAATGCCCAACGAGCAAAAAATCCGAACGTCGGGTGCTCAAGAACTACACCAGGAATAGGAAGACCACCTGAAAGCAAATAAGCGCAACCTCTGAAAATCGTCTGTGAAGCAAACGTAGCAATGATTGCCGGGATTCCGATTGACGCGACCATCCAACCGTTAAGGACTCCGATTAAGATAGCCATTAAAATCGAAACGATTATTGCCAGCCACATGTTCCAGTGCATGTTCATCATTAAGTAAGCGCATACGACGTTGACAAGAGCAATGATTGAACCGATTGACAGATCTATACCGGCGATTAATATAACGAACGTCATACCGATTGACGCAATGCCATAATATGAAACCTGACGCGAGATATTTACGATATTGGGAATGCTCAAGAATTTCGGGTTGAAGTAAGCAAAGATTGCTATCTCCACGATGAACACAAGCCATATTGCGTTCTGCTTAAATATTGCTGCGAATTTATTTTCCTGCATAGTTTAGACTGCCTCCTTCTTGCTTTCAGGGATAACTCCCGATGCGTATGACATTATTGTATCTGCGTTGAACTCATCTTTCTGAAGTTCGCCCATCATTTTTCCTTCTGCTAACACGACTATTCTGTCGGACATACCGATTAACTCTTCCATTTCTGACGAGATCATCAGCACTGCGACACCATTTTCGACAAGGTCATTAATAAGCTTATAAATCTCAAATTTTGCTCCGACGTCTATACCGCGTGTGGGTTCGTCAAAGATTATTAGCTTCGATTGCGCGGCGAGCCACTTGGCCAAGATAACTTTCTGTTGATTACCGCCTGAAAGATTCTTGACTAGCTGATGAATTGACGGACACTTAATCTGAATATCTTCTCTGTAGCGTTCGGCTGTATGCTTTTCCGTTTTCGAGTCAATTACCGTGCCTTTAGAGATACGTTCATAAATTGGCATTGAGATATTGTTCTTGATTGAGTTCGTGAGAAGTGCGCCGTGACGTTTTCTGTCTTCAGGTAACAACGCGATACCGTAATCAATTGCTTCTCTGGGCGCTTTGGGGTTAATCTCTCTACCCATGAAAATAATTCTGCCTGACTCTTTGGGACGCGATCCAAAAATTACCTGCGCTATTTCTGTCCTTCCAGCTCCGACGAGTCCGCCCAAGCCTAAAACTTCTCCCGCATGAACTTTGAACGAAATATCTTCGTCACCATTGCCGAAAACATGATCGAGTTCAATAACAACTTCATCACGCACGCAAGGTTTACGAGGTGGGTATTTCTGAGTCATTTCACGACCGACCATTAACTTTATGAGATCGTCAACCTGATTAGGAATTGTGGCCGGATCCTTGTCAGTTATGAGAGTGTCAACATATTCGCCGTCACGTATAACTTCGATTCGATCGCTCAACCTGAATATCTCTTCAAGCCTGTGTGAAATATAAATTATGGAGACTCCTTTTGACTTCAGAAGCTCAACAACTTTGAACATGCTTTCAACTTCATTGGTAGTTAATGGTGCGCTGGGCTCGTCCATGATGAGAACTTGTGCATTCTGCTGAATGGCTTTGGCTATCTCGACCATTTGCTGATAACCGACGCTTAAATTCTTTACGAGTGTACGAGGGTTAATCTTGATGTTAAGTTGCTCAAATGCTTTTGCGGCTTCTTCCTCCATTGCCTTACGGTCAATCACTATGCCATTCTTCTTGAGGATTGGGCGGCCAAGGAACATATTTTCAGCGGCTGAAAGTTCTCCTACGTTGTTGAACTCCTGATAGATAATCGCTATGCCATTTTCTGCGGCTAACTGGGGAGTCATTCGCGTAAACTCTTTGCCATTGATTTTAATCTTGCCACTTGTTGGGATAACAGCTCCGGAACAACACTTAATCAGCGTAGATTTGCCTGCACCATTTTCACCGATAAGCCCTAGAATTTCTCCGCGCCTAAGCTGTAACGTAACGTCTTTAAGAGCTATGACACCGGGATATTCTTTGCGAATGTGTTCGAGTTCAAGCACATAATCTTCACTCACTAGTTTTACACCTCCTGTAATTAATCATAAAACAGGCCCCCGCTATTAACAGGAGCCCGCCTCATTCTTCATCGTTAAACTATTTCATTCCTGCCTGGATTTTTGCGACTGTCTCCGGCGTGATAGGAGCGACACCTCTGAAAACGTTTTTGGCCTCAAGTTTGCCCTCAAGGATAAGAGCGAACATTGCTGCGCAAGCGTTACCTGTATCTTCGTCTGAACCCTCAAAGCCGATTATGCCTTTTGCAGGATACGTTGGGTCAGCGAGTTGTCCAAGCTGCTGTTTCGTGACGTCGGTTGTGAATACGCCCATGTCCTCGGGAATATTTCCGCCGGTGTAAATCTGTAATGCTTCGTCTGCACCGATCATAGCGCCTGCGCCGATACCTGTTACTACTCTGCAATTTGGGTGAGCCTGAAGGATTGTCTCCATAGCGTCCTGAGCCAAGTTAGCCTCAATAGCTGCCTGTGTAGCGACGATTTCGTATTTGCCTGCTGCTTTGTTCTCAAGGCCGATCTTGATTCCGTTCTCACGCTCAAGGAGAATTACTGTTTGAGGATAGCCGATAACTGTAACTTCAGCTTTCTTTTCCGCGCTGTAATGCTTATTGATGAAGTCGCCCGCAAGTTCTCCGATAGCGATTCCAAGATTGGTATTGTTGAGTATCCAGTTACCGTCGGTGTTAGTCATTGGGTCGTCCCAACACATTACCTTGATACCAAAGTTGCGGGCCTCTGCACAAGCGTCTTCAATTGCGTTTGCGTCCGATGGGTGTACCATGATCAAATCACAACCAGCTGATACGAAATTTTCGATCTGGCCGATCTGTGTAGCGGAACTGTCATTGCAGCCAACGATCGTTACTTCTGCTCCGACTTTCTCAAGTGTTTCGCGAAGAGCCGTCATAACACCCGCCCAATAAGCGTTCTGGAGTGATTGAATGGCTACACCGATCTTTTTGCCTTTGAGGACTTCAAGATTAGCCTTTGCGTAAAATTCCGGGCTTGCTTGGATCCCTTCGGTTGCACCAGTGTCGGCAGCGAACAAAACAACGGGCATAGCTACGATCATAGCCACGCATAACAGAGCTACTAATGCTTTTTTCATGATAAAATCTCCTTTGTGAATATAAATATTTTTTACCTTAACTTCTGGATATGGCGTCTGGAAGTTAATTTATTCTTAGCCTAACGATTAAGGCATTGAATCCTAGAAACAAGTGAACGCGCCGTCAATAATGAAATCTGAACCTGTTGTGAAGTCGCTTGTATCTCCGGCCAAGTACACGCAGATTGCTTCAAGCTCTTCAGGTCGGCCAAGTCTTCCGGTTGGTGAAAGCTCTTTCCATTTCGCGATTAATGGCTTCAAGAACTCTGAACTTAGAGTCAAATCCGTACCGATATAGCCAGGGCTGATTGAATTTACTCGTACACCTTTCTTGGCCCATTCGATAGCGAGGGATTTTGTGAGTTGAATCACTCCGGCCTTTGAGGCGTTATAGGCACATTGAGGTTGAGGAACGTTTACGATATGTGCAGACATTGACGCGGTGTTGATGATTGAGCCGCCACCATGAGCAAGCATATATTTTCCGGCGATTGTGTCAGTTAGGAATACGCTGTTGAGGTTGACATCAATATTCTTTAGCCATTGAGCGTAAGTCATTTCTTCGGCCGCAACGTTGATACAGATTCCTGCATTAGCGTGACAAAAATTCAAGCCACCTAATTCAGCCTCGACTCTGTTGACCATTGCTTGAACGTCAGCTTCACTCGTAACGTCACACTTGATCGCGATGATATTGCGTCCTGTAGCCTCCGCTAATTCTTTGGCTGTCTTCTTTGCTTCCTCAATGTCAAGATCGACGATGGCCACATCAGCTCCAGCTTCAGCAAATGCCGTTGCAGTACACTTACCTATGCCGCGCGCAGCACCAGTAACAAAACCTTTCTTTCCGTCAAGGCGCATCTTTTCGATAATACCCAAATTAAACCCCTCCTACTTGTTCTGAAATAGTTAAGAAGTTACGAAGTAATTATGTAAAGTCATTTTGTAAAATTGATTGACATAAATATATACGACCATGTTTTATTTGTCAATGCTGATATACTATGACATTAAGGAGGAAAAATTTTTCATGGAACAGAGTATCACACCCGAACTCATCAAACAGAATAATCGCAATAGAATCTACGAGTACATATACAGGCAGGGCGATAAGGGAATCTCACAACAGGAAATCTCAATCGCTCTTAACATTAGCCGCCCAACTGTAGCTTATAACTTACGTGAACTTGAAAACGATGGATTGATTCAACAAAGCGGACTGCTTGAAGTTGACCAGCAGGGAAGAAAGCCGGTAATCTGGACTGCAAACACTGACTATAAAATCGCAATAGGAGTCGAAATTCTGCGCAAAGTCGTGAAAATTATCGCCATAAATCTATACGCCTCGAAAATTGCCAGAGAAGTTATAGAGATCGAATATGCTAATCACGAGTCATATTTCAAATCCGTAAGTGAACGAGTCAAAAAATTTATTGCCTCACTCAAGCTTAAACATGCTAACGAAAAAATTTTGGGCATAGGCTTTGCTCTTCAAGGGCTTGTTTCAGCGGACGGCACAACGGTAATTTATGGCGAGATTCTAAAGTGTACGGGACTAAAAGTTGACGTGTTCCAAAAATTTCTTGATTATCCTTGCAGATTTATTCATGAGCCTGACGGGGCAGCACTGTCTGAATTATGGGTATCGCCAGAACTTGAGAAGGCCGTGTATTTATCAATGAGCGTTCACTTAGGGGGAGCAGTCATAGCAAATCGCAAAATCATGAATGGAATGCACAGGCATAGCGCAACTTTCGAACACATTACGGCACAGCCGGACGGGGAGTTATGCTATTGCGGGAAGAGAGGCTGTTTTGAGACAATATGCTCAATGGAGGCACTAGTAGGAGCCAACAACGACCCCGACGAATTTTTCAAACGAGTCCGCGAAAATGATCCTGAAGCTTCAAAACGTTGGCGAGTATTCCTGAAATATCTTGCTAAACTAATAAACGATCTTCATCTTGTGATTGACATGAAATTTATTTTGGGTGGACATCTTGCGCCATTCTTCAACGACGACGATATTAGAGTCTTATACGACGAAATAAGAGAGCAAACACCTTTTGAGGAAGACGAGGACTTTATACTCATCAGCAAAATGCCCTCGCATAATATTACAATCGGTGCTGCTCTCCCGTATGTTCTGGAATTTCTGGAAGGTCTAGGCGTAAAACGTTAAGCCCTGTTGCAACTCCCCATCACTTGCATTTTCTGGACAACGTATTTCTTCACGGCCTCAATGCCATAAGCTCCGTACTTCTTTGGATCAAAGCCGCCTGGGTTCGATCTCATAAAGCCTTTGACTCCGTTAGTGAATGCTATTCTCAAATCCGTGGCGTAATTTACTTTTGCGATACCGTGATTCAAACATTCGATTACTTGTTCATCGGGGACTCCTGAAGTTCCATGAAGGACCAACGGAATATTTACAAGCTCATGAATTTTTCCCAGCACCTCAAAATTTATTTGTGGAATGCCTTTATAGATACCGTGTGCAGTCCCAATTCCTACAGCCAGCGAATCACATTCAGTTCTCTCTACAAATTCTTTAGCTTCATCAGGATCAGTATAAGGATTTATTACGGCGTTGATTAAATCGTCTTCCTTACCACCGACTCGGCCAAGCTCTCCTTCAACTGGAATATCTCCGGCGTGACAGAATTTCACTACAGAACTTGTAAGCGCGATATTTTCTTCAAAGGGTAATTTGCTGCCGTCAATCATTATGGAAGTGTAACCGGTTTTGAATGCGAGTGCAGATAGTTCAAAGCTATTGCCATGGTCCAAATGACACACGACAGGAACACTAGCACGATCAGCGGCTGCTTTTATGTTAGCAAAATATAAATCTATACCGGCGTATTTAATCGTCCCTGGGGTTGTCTGCATTATAACGGGCGAACGAGTCTCTTCAGCGGCTTGTACGACGGCCATAACCATTTCCATATTCTCAACGTTGAACGCTCCAACGGCATAATGATTCTTGTAAGCGTCCTGCAAAAGTTCCCTTGATGTTACGAGCAAAATTTATTCCTCCCTAAAGCTTGTAATTAACTTTTACCGCATAATTATAGTCTTCCACGCATTCAACAACACTATCTTTTGCAAGTGCAGCAGCCTTCATCGGCAGCAAACCATCACGGATAAGCTTATATTGACGTGGCATAAACTGTCTTAACATTCCAGCAGGTACTTCAACGGAGTCGATATTAGCGAATAATTTCTGGATCGTTGATTTAATTTCGGGGAGGCTGAAATAATATCTACACCTGTCGGAATAGCTGTACTTTCTCGCGATTCGTTTGTCCTCGTCGGAGCCGTGATAATGTTTCTGCCAGTTCTTTGGATTCTCAAGCATGACTCGCTCTAACACGTCAATGAAATTCGCGCGCCTTTCTTCCGGGATTAATTCACGTTCAATCATGCTCAAAGCAAACAAGCCTTCACGTAAAGCAAACGTTAAAGCCGGGCCAACTTTCAGAATCCCTACGCCATCTTCAACCATTTCGCGCAATTTTTCGGCTGGCTGATAATCCGTAGAATGTCCTTCAAACATGACATTGCTATGAGCCTTTAACGCGTTACATAAATCTTTGGCTGCGTATCTATCATAGGCGTGAATATCCTTGTCGCCGAACTCTACTCCGGGCTGAACGACTATCGCTATAACGTCATGCCAACGTTCACTGATTCCATGAGCTTCAAACTTTTTCTTGTAAGTTGCTATTGTTGCCTCAAAATCTTTAACGCTCGTAACTTGTAAGCCTGCGTCTTCTTCTTGAGTGCCTCCAGGGATTGGGACTTCAGAGCCTATTATATAGACTGGTCGCATAGCGTTGGGGTTGACCTTGAGTAATTCCTGATAAGCCTTCTCACATTCTTCAAGTAAGGTAACTCCACGTTCAGCTATGACTTCATCGGAGAGTCTTTCGGTCAGAGAGTCGCCGCCAAGTTTCATGCTAGTGTCCAAATGAATTTTTGTGAATCCGGCCAAGATAGCTAGCCTCACGAGTTCTTTAGAGTTCTTCATAGCTTCATCAGCAGGTAAATCGCTCCACACTAACGGCCCGAAATGGTCAGCCCCAAAAATTATTTTCTCGTGCTCAAAATTTACTTTGTCTGCTATTTCATAAACGTAATCGCGAAAATTTTTCGGAGTCATGCCAGTGTAACCGCCGAATTGATTTATCTGGTTGGCAGTGCCTTCGATTAACACATGTTCATCAAAACGTTTAGCTTGTTCCAAAATTGCTTCTATAACCAAATCATTGGCCGTACAATATGAGGGAATGCCTATTTTGATTCCCTCGTTGCGTCTTTCCACTATAGCTAACAATGGATTCTTCATGAGTTGAATTTACGCCTCCTAAGTTTTAACTGGATTATTATTGCAATGCCACAGAGACTCAAAGCTAATAAAATTCCGGCATTTGAGAAATTACAGCCACTGTTATCTTTTTTGCTGGTAGAGTTGCTAGTAATGGACGTTGGCCGCATCATAACCTTGTAGGGGGAACCACCTAATGCTGCCGTATCAAATTCAGCAACAAGTTTATCGTCGTCAATCATGTTGTATAGTTGAATTTTGTCTTCCAGAATAGTAGCTAAAATTTTATTTTCACTGTCTCGTGCTAGATCGATTATATCACTGTTGAACTTAAGTATTTCGTTTGAAGTTGCGTTAGTGTAGTGGCAAAGAGTTTTATCGCCAGATTCGTCTTGTAACACGTAATAAAAACCGCTGCTTTGGTCTGGACACATAGCGTCGACTTGTGAAATATTGTCTAAGAGCTTTTTTAACCCATTATCCAAAACTTGAACTCCTGTTGAGTGTCCTATAGCTAGTCTTGAGTCTGAGAGGTCGCACAAAACTTCAGCTCCTGACTCAACTCCCCATTCTGCGAATCCCTGCACATTTCTATCTAGCTGGCCATCGAATCTCATCAATGTATCATTGACTAAAACAAAAATTCTATTGTTAATAACCACTGTGCCTTTGATATTTGGGTTAACCTCTTCATCACTTGTAGTGTAAGTGTAAAAACGATCTTTGGGTTCAAAATCGTCGGTTTCAAATTCCCTTATTGAGGGCCCATAAACTATATAGACGCCTCGCCCGTTACTGATGCCTATAATTCCTAATGTGTTGTTTACACCCTGCAACGTTATAGGCTTTTGATCAACTGCTTTAGTAAGGTCGGAATAATTAAAACGTATTGCTACGTCATTGCTTTCTTCTCCGTTCTGTCCAATCACGATGAATCTTAAAGTCTCATCGTCCCAATACATTCCCATAACGGGCTTCTCAAAATCAGTCTCGTATTGAACGCCTTCAAGATCGATGCTAGCGGTACCTTGGATACTGATAAGGCCAATCTTTCCGTCCGTGGTCGAGTAAATAATATCAGCCGTCGCGACCCCACATAGCGCGATCACAAATAAAAACGCTGCTACAAATTTTTTCATCAATCAAATTTCCTCCTTGGTTTATTTCTTTTTAGCTTTAACTTTAGATTTCTTTTCCATGTTTTGCAATTCCTTCACAGTGTTCATGACTTTATCAGCAAGTTTTTCATTACCTGCACTATAACGCAAAACTCCTTCGCGCGTCGAACCTCCTTTTTTGGCACATTCAGCAAATAATTCTGTTCCATAACTGATGTTTGTTTTCGCGTCCAAAATATCTTTCGCTTTCTTGACCTTAGGAAATTTCTTCTTTACTGCTTTCTCATGAACGTTCCAACGTATTTGCATGAGACCATAATCTCCGCCTTTGGATATAGCTTTGTTGTTGACTGTGGACTCGTGAACAATAAGAGCTGCTATGACATAGGGATCTTGCTTATGTTTCTCGCAGACAGAGATTATTATATCGGCATAATTTTTGGCGGTCTTGGCATTGAGTGAAGGGTTTACGCTTGTGAAAAGCTTTGCGATATTGCTGGCTTTGGAAGTAGTTTTTGCTTCAACCACTCCACAAACAGCTAACAGAATGAAGAGCGCGCATAAGAGTTTCCGTTTCATGTTCATTTATTTGGTCCTTGAGTTGTGCCTCAATGTCTTAAGACCGAGTTCGCCTAAAACGTCATTGCCCTTGCCATAAATTTTCACAGCGTCTTTCCATGTTCCGTCTTCAGCTGGGGAGTAATCGCCGATCGCTTGCCTTAAAGCTACGAGAGCTACGTACATATTTTTGACTGCATCGAGATATTCTGTCTTGACTGCTTGATAAGCTGTTTGAGCATTGATTAAATCTATTTGTGCGCCCATTCCTTCAGTGTACATTAGTTCAGTTATGCGTAATTCTTCTTCAGAGCGTTCAACTTGTCTCTGTTTGTCCTGTTCAGAAGCTGAAGCGTTTCTCCAGTTGTTCATAGCTACGTTAATATCTCGCCTTGTTGATTCTCGAAGCCCCTCTAAATTTGCCTCTGCTGACTGAATTAATCTATCAGCGTTGAGAACTTTGTACTTAGTTTGTTTGCCATCGTATATGGGAGTTGTAAGAGTGAGAGAAGCTCCTGCTTGCCTATCATTGGGAGTTGCCGCAAATTCTGGATCAGACCACGGAGTGAACTGAAAACCAAAATCCAGCGTTGGGGATAAACCTTTTGCCATTAGTTTCTTCACGACATTTGCTCGCTCAAGAGTTAGCCTTGCTGCTCTGACATCGGGACGAAATTCCAAAGCCTCCTCGAAATTCAAAGCTACATCGAAAATCGGAACTTGTAACTCCTCTTCAACTGGTTCAACGTCCAAACCGCCAGCCATATAAGAAAGTTCGGCCAAGAGGTTCAAATACACCGTCTCAGCGCTCTTAACGAGAGTCTCTGCTTCAACAACCTGCGCTTCACTACGCACTATATCAAGTCTTGGGATTAATTCTTGATTATATTTTTCCATAGTGACTCTGTGATTCTCTGAACGTTGTAACAAAATATCCTGCTGTAATTTCATGTTCTCTCTTGCAAGAACTGCGGACCACCAAGTTTGTTCAGCGGCTGCTATGAGCGTATTAACATTTGCGTCAAAGTTTGCTCGCGATACTTCATAACCCAAAATATTTTGTTGCTCGTCAAGCTTGTATGTTCCAGAAATATCTATACGATGAGTCAATCTCAAGGCTAGATTTCCTACAGTTACATTGTTTTCCGTGTTTTGCTTTGTTGCCCAAGAGCCACTAAGTGACGCTGCAATGTTTGGACGTTGAACACCCACTGCTGCAAGCACAGAATAATAATCAGCTTCAACGGATTTCATGGCGGCCCTTAAAGAATGGTTATTGAGCAGAATTTCGTTGACATATTGCGGTAAAGTCATAGATACAGATGCAAATGATGAATTTGGAAAAATTAACATGATCAGTACGAACACAATATACCTGCAAAATTTTCGCTTTAGAGTTTGCATGATAGATCATCCTTTTTTGTTAGTAAATAAACGATAAAAAATTTCGCATATTATACTATACTTGACGCACAAACTTTTCAGAGTATAATTACTCCTTGTCATGCCTCAAACTTGAAGTGCGGGGGTGGCGGAATTGGTAGACGCGCAAGACTAAGGATCTTGTGACCAATTAAGTGTCGTAGGAGTTCGATTCTCCTCCTCCGCACCATGATTTGTTAGTAAGGCAATGGACGAAGTGTTTACTGCCGGGCTGGTGGAATGGTAGACACACGGGACTTAAAATCCCGAGGGCGTAAAGTCCGTGAGGGTTCAAATCCCTCGTCCGGCACCACTAGGTAACAATAACGACATCGCGGGGTGGAGCAGTTTGGAAGCTCGTCGGGCTCATAACCCGAAGGTCAAAGGTTCAAATCCTTTCCCCGCCACCAATTAACTGAAAAACTCATGGCGGTATAGCTCAGTTGGCTAGAGCACGCGGTTCATACCCACGGAGTCCCCGGTTCGAATCCAGGTGCCGCCACCACATTAAGTTTTTACAATGCAGAAATTTTAAATTTAAAATTTACCCTGGTTATGGAGGATTTTATAAAGTTGATTGATAATACTCTTGACAATCCCACAAATAATATAATGGAAGCAGGAAGCAGGAAGCAGGAAGCAGAAAGCCAGAAATAAATATACTTATGGCAACTTATAATGGTGAAAAGTTTATTTCAGAACAATTAAATTCAATTTTAAAGCAAAGCTATCAGGATTTTATAATTATTATTCGGGACGATGACTCTACGGATAACACACCAAAAATTATTAATTCTTATGCACAAAAATTCCCAGATAAAATAAAAATAGTTCACGATAATGTAATTTGTCATGATGCTAGCAAAAATTTTTTTCAGTTGATGACTTACGCAAATTCAAATTATGTAATGTTCTCGGATCAAGATGATGTCTGGCTGCCAGATAAAATTAAAATCTCAATCTCGAAAATGAAAGAACTCGAAAAAATTCACGGATCAAATATTCCAATTTTGGTTTATGCAGAGGCTTCTCTCGTTGATGAAAATTTAAATATCTTACGCAAAATTTATATAAAAATTCATCGGCTTGAACTAGAAAAATTAATATTTTCCAATCATATTGCCGGTTGTTTGTGCATGATGAATCGTGATTTATATAAAAACATTGGCAAATATTTTGATACGGCTTGGCATGATTGGTTTTGCGCTCTTTTTGCTGTGTCTTGCGGAGAAATTTTTTATATTAACGAGATCACGGAACTTTATAGACAGCATGAAAATAACGTGTTTAACAAACGAAGAACGACAGAGCCAACACATAAATTTAATAAGATACACAGAATTACAAAATTTATTTTTAACCCGTTTAAAAAGTTCGCAAGTTGTAAAAATAATACACGCAAAATTATATATACAATTTTCATGAGAGCTAACGAACTTAAAACGAGATTTGCAGAACGCATAAAACCAAAATATTTAAATTACATCAATGAAATTATTGAAGTTTACGGAAGACGAGAGAAAAATAAATTCATCAGAATATATAAACTTTTTAAATATAAACTTTTTAATCCAGAAATCGGGATATTAAATAAAATTAAATTAATCATGTTCATATAAATTTTTTTACGGGCTATAATAATTTAAATAAAATCTTTTCATGAAAGGACTGTTTTAAATTGTTAAATGCCCGAAGAATTTTTTTAAGTTTTTTGAGCTTTTTAATATTAATTCTCATCGCATCTTCAGCTTATTCTGCTGTGCCTGGTGTCGTAAGTTTTACACCGTCGGGAACTGTTCAAGATAATATTTCGTTCAGAGTTGTTTTTAAAAATCAAGTCGTCAAAAAAAATGATGCCGGAAAAACTATCGCTCCAGATAATATTTTATTCCCGTTTACCGTTTCGCCTGCACTCCAGCTCGAAGGTAAATGGCTGAACGACCGCAAAACTTTCACCGCGAAATTATTAGCCCCACTTAAATCCGCAACTCAATACACCGCAACACTACGCAATAATTTAAAAGACGTTAAGGGAAATAAAATCGGCCCGGGTAAATTTAATTTTCAGACTGAAGGCTTAAAAGCCACCGACATAAGAGCTTCAATTCATAATGACGGCAGAGCTTATTTTGATTTAAATTTTAATTCCAAAGTTGACCCGGCAAGATTAAAAGGCTTCTTGGAAATTTTCAATAATTCCGGCCAAAAAGTTGCATATAATATTAATGGCTCATTGCCCGGAAAAATTATAAGGATTTCGCTTCCAGTCGAAAGATTAGCAACAAGACAAAATTTCACGGTTAAAATTAATTCCGGTTTTAAATCAAGTGAGGGCGATTTGGGTTTTACTCAGGATTTTAAACAAAATGTCGTGCTCGATCCCGTTTTAATTCCTGGAGATATTTTTACTGAAGAGAACGCGTTACGAGTTTATTTTAATTTCGGCATCGATCCGCAAACCGCAAAAAGTTTTATTAACGTCGAGCCTAAAGTTGACGATTTAAAAATTGAGTCCGGATATTCCGACGAATTAATTTATTTACGTTCAGAAAAATTCACGCCACGTAATAGATTCGTCATAACTTTTAAAAAGGGTTTTCCCTCAAAATCTGGAGTTTCATTGCGCGAAGATTTTAAACAGGCCGTTATTATGCCGGATTTGGAATCAGAAGTAAAATTAACAGCTTCAGGAATTTATTTAACGCCGATTGATGACGGTCTGATCCCAATAGAATTATTAAACGCGAAAAAATTACAGCTCGATTTATGGCAGTTATACGAGAATAATATACCCGTTGCAGTTAAAGCCGGAGAATATTTTTATTTTGATAAAGATTTGTCGCGCAGAATTTTCACCTCCGAAATTGATTTAAATCTGCCGTTAAATACACGCGTTAAAAAAAATATTCCAGTTGATGAAATGACAAAAGGAAAGCGCGGATTATTTTTATTAACAGCTCGCGACACTGACCAGCCCGAATGGTACGAAGCTAGACAAATTATAAGCCTGAGCGATATAGGTGCTACCGTTAAATTGTGGGAGGATAGCGCTTTAATTTGGGCAAATTCTTTAACTGAATTAAATCCAATCGATAACGCCAAAGTAAAAATTTTTTCAAATAAAAATCAGCTGATCGCTCAAGGTGAAACAGATAATGACGGAATTTGCATTTTAAAACCACAAAATGAAACTTGGGAAAAAGAAAATTTACCTTCGGTCGCGATAATTTCAAAAAATTCTGATTTAACATATATACAGCTCACAAAAAATTTATTGGATCGCGAAATTTTTGACACGGCCGGACGAAATTGGATTAAATCGGGGTATGATGCTGAAATTATTTCACCGAGAGATATTTACAGAACTGGCGAAGAAGCTAATTTTAAAGCGATCGTCAGAAATTTTGATTTAACCACGCCCGAAATATTTCCAGTTTTATTTATTGTGAAAGACCCTCTAAACAGAAAAGTTAAACAGGAAGCTGTAGAATTAAATTCAAATGGCAGCGCGTTATTTAATTTAAATTTGCCGTCGAATGCTTTAACGGGTAATTGGAATATTTCGCTGGCAATTCCTGGAAATGAAAACGAACCTATCGCCGTGCATAATTTTCACGTTGAAGATTTTGCGCCGCCGAGAATTGAAGTAAATTTAAATTCCCAAAATAAATTTTTATCGCCTGAAAGTAATTTCACCGTTGATATAAATTCTAATTGGTTATTTGGTGCGCCTGGAGCAGGTTTAAAATATACGGCTTCATGGATTGCTAAAGCGTTGGATTTTGTTCCGAATAATTCAAAATGGAAAGCTTATAAATTTGGTGATGAGTCCAGAAATTTCCCGCCACTTGAAGGTTATATAACAGAAAATTTTCTCGATAATTCCGGCCATGCTGTTACGAATTTGGCATTAAATAGCGATTGGGATGCACCGAGCTTGATTAATGTCACGATAAAAGCAGAAGTCACCGAAGATACAGGCAGAACCGTCACGAATTTCATAAGCAGGAAATATTATCCAAGCGACCATTTAATAGGCATCGCTCCGGAAAATGATAAATTAACCGTCAGAAATAATTTAAAATTTAGCGTCATCGCCCTCGACCAAAACGAAAATTTAATTGACCCCGGCGAATTAACAGCTAAATTAATGCGCGTAACTTGGAATTATAATCTCGTTGAAATTGACGGAAATAAACGCTGGCAGAGCACAGAAGAATTTTCAGAGATCGAACAAAAAAATTTAAATTTAAAAGACGGTAAAGGCTCAATAACTTTTAAGCCGGAACAATACGGAACTTATATAATTCAAATTGCAGATGAAAACGACATCGCCCGGACTGCTTACAGATTTTACGCTGAAGATCCAAGTTATACCGGTTCAGGTTCGCAATTATTGGATCGCGTTGAGATAACTTGCGATAAAGAATTTTATAACGTTGGAGATGTCGCCAAAATAAAAATTAATGCCCCGTTTGAAGGCTTAATGTTAATGACTGTCGAAGGCGCAGATTTAATTTCACGAACCATCCAAAAAATTAATAATTCCGAAACTGTAATTGAAATTCCAATTAATAAAAATTTTGAGCCTAATGCTTGGGTAAATGTCTGGCTAATTCGAGCCGTAAATAACGATGACGCTAAAAACTGGGGAGCACATCGCGCTATCGGTGCAGCTAAAATTAAAACGAATCTCGAAAATTATAAAATTAATATCGCTCTCGATGCTCCGGAAAAATTCGAGCCTGCCAAAAATTTACCGGTAAAAATTTCAACAAATGCAAAAAATGCAGATATCGCCATCGCTCTCGTTGATGATGGAGTGTTAAATTTAACGCGCTACAAAGTCCCGGATTTATTAAATCATTTCTGGGGAATTAAAAAATTAAATTCCGAAGGTTACGACATATACGACCAGTTAATACCCGTTGAAGACCGTACAGCTGATAAATTACACCCTGCCGGCGATATGGCTCTCGCAGCTTTGGCCGGAGATTCGAACGTGCAGAGATTTAAAATTTTATCGATCTTCCAGAATTTCACGACCGATAATAATGGCAATCTCGAAACTGAAATTGAATTACCAGAATTTAGCGGACGCGGAAAATTATTTATAGTTGCTGCCTCCGGTAAAAATTTCGGTTCGGCCTCCCAAAATATTCAAATTGCCCGCGACATCGTTACGGAGACCGGGCTTCCCAGATTTGCAACGCCAGGCGATGAATTTATAATCCCCGTTTCGATTTTTAATAATTCAAATAATGATCACGACGTAAATATAAAATTAATTCCTGAAGGCATGAACATCGATAATTTAAATTATTCTGTAAATATTCCAGCTGGCGGAAAAGCAATAAATAATTTTAATGCAAAAGTTTTTGCCGGAATCAATAAAGCTAAATTAAATATTATTACTTCATGGCCGGAAAAAGAATTTACGCAGGAAATTGAGATGCCTGTGCGTTCTGCATGGTCGAGCGTTACGACAGGAGGAAGCGGAATTTTTACGGACGGTGAAACAAAAATTAATATTCCGTTAAAAGATTTTGCCGGCGATGTGACAGGCTCGTTTATTTTGGCTGATGCTCCTTCAGTGAATTTGACTCAGGCCGCAGGATTTTTATTAAATTATCCTTATGGCTGTCTTGAGCAAACTATTTCCAGCGCATGGCCGTTTTTAATTTTGCCTGATGCAATTTCAGAAATTGACCCGGAGTTAATTAATTCGGAACAAGTTAAATTAAAAACTCAGGACGCAATTACAAAAATTCAGGCGATGCAGTTATATAACGGCTCGTTTTCAATGTATCCCGGAACCGGCAGAACTTACGAATGGGGAAGCGTTTACGCCGCACATTTTTTAATCAGCGCGAAAAATTCAGGAATAAATTTCCCGGACGAAATGTTAAACGGAGCTTTAAATTATTTGCGTCAGTTGTTAGCTTCAATGCCTGAATATAAAAATCCCGGCGACATGGAAGACGATTTTACGACAAAGGCGTATGCGGTTTATGTTTTGAGTTTGAACGGTGAAAAGCCTTCAGGATGGATCGAATATTTACGCGAAAATTTAAATATTATGTGGAACTCCGGTTTAATTTATTTAGCTGGTGCTCAGTCCATTATTGATGGCCGTGCTGATGCGTTGAGAGATTTAAAATTAAATTCCAAAAATTACAACGGTTATAACACTCTCGAAAGCGATGCGAGAAATTTAGCGGCACTGTTAAATATTTGGCTTGACGTTGAGCCAGGTGCGAATGAAGTACATGAACTCGCTAAAAGAATTTCGGAATCAGGAAAAAATAACGGCTGGCACTCGACTCAAGATAATAGCGCGGTCTTGATGGCTTTAGCCCGGTATAATTCAGAAGTCACAGGAATTAAAAACACTTTGGCGGCAAAATTATTAAAATCGACATCGGACACGCCGATCGCAAATTACTGGTACAAAAAGCCGGCCGCAATTAATTTAAATAATATTAAAGATGAAAATTTAATAATTGAAGCTGAAGGTGAGGGCAATGCTTATTATTCTTGGTACATTACCGGGATTCCGGCGCAGCAGCCTAAAGCAGAACGCAAAAATTTAAATATCGACTGCACGTATTACGATGAAAAGGGAAATGTAATTAATATTAATAATCCGATTAAGCGCGGAACGATTTTGAGAGCTGTTTTAAATATTAAGCCTGCTTTAACTGTTACGAATTTGGCCGTAAATTATTTAATTCCTGCTGGACTTGAGATCGATAACCCAAGAATTACGGACGGCGAGAATTTAAATTACAATGTCGTAAGCGATATAAAAGATGACAGAATTACATTATTTTTTGATAAATTAAATCATGAAACATCGTACGGAATAAAATTGCGCGCTGTTACTGCCGGGAAATTCATGATTCCTCAAATTTCTGCGTTTGGAATGTATGATCCGCTCGTGAGGTTTACGGGAAAAGCACAAAATAATTTGATAATTAATAAATAAAAAATAAAAAAACTTTTTGCCCCCAGTGTAAATTTAATCATTGGGGGTTTTCGTTGGATATAAAATTTTTATAGCTGTTAATAATATTTTCTTCGGTTAAGCCAAATAATTCGCGCTGTTCGTTTGAGGTCGCATGTTGTACGCATATATCAGGAATTCCAAAGCGCAACAATTTATTTTTAAAATTTTTCTCGGCCATGTACGCAGCAATCTCCTCGCCGATCCCGCCAAATAAATAATTTTCACCTGCAACGCCAATAATTTTATATTCGTTTAAAATTTTATCGAGCGTCCCAAAATCAAGCGGCTTAATTCTGCGGATGTCAAAAACTCCGGGAAGTTTTAAATTTTGAGCTTTAGCAATTTCGCGAGCCTTTAATATTTTTTCCGTCATTATCCCATGTCCCAATAATGCCCAGTCTTCACCGTCAAAAATTTTTATTATTCCTTCGCAGCCGTTTATATTTAATAAATTTATTTCCGGCAAATTTCCGCGGGGATATCGAATCAAAACAGGCCCGGTGCAATTTGAAGCATTCTGCATAATTTCGCGCAAAGAATTTTCATCAGATGGCGCATAAATTTTTAAATTCGGTATAGCTCTGGCCCACGAAATATCAAGTAATCCCTGATGCGTATCGCCGTCAGCACCAACCAAACCAGCACGATCGACCATTAAGACGACCGGCAAATTTTGTAAGGCTATATCGTGCATTAATTGATCCGCTGCCCTCTGTAAAAATGTCGAATATATAAAAACCCAAGCCCGCAACCCTCCAGCCGTTAAGCCTGCCGCCATCGTTAGCATATGACTTTCAGCAATTCCGACATCGCAGAATCTTTCAGGGAATTTTTTCGCGAAATTTTCAAGTTTTACACCGGTTGACATTGCAGCAGTTAAACAAATTATGCGCTTATCTTTTTGGGCTAATTCCTCCGTAAATTCCGAAGCTGCATCGCTCCAAGTTCTTAATTTTTTTTCGCCTGCTCCTGAAACCTGATGGAACTTTGTAGGATTTTTTTCAGCTTCCTGAAGTCCTTTGCCTTTGATTGTATTGAAATGTAAAAGAACCGGACGATCATAATTTTTTGCGAGTTTCATAATTTCGCAGGATAATTTTATGTCATGGCCGTCAAATGGTCCCCAATAATTTATATCGAGTTCATCAAAAATATTTTCAGGCTTAATTAAATTTTTAATTTGATCTCTTATGCTTTCTAAACCCTCAACGAAATTTTTACTGGAATATTTTTTTAAAGCGTTTTTCACGCCTAAATATGATTTATTCGCCGATAATTTTGCGAGTATTGTCGAAAATCCTCCGACCCTGTTAGAAATTGAGTGCCGGTTGTCGTTCAAAATAATAATAATTTTCGTTTTGGTCTCATGAACATAATTTAATGCTTCGAGTGCGAGACCGTTTATTAAAGCTCCGTCGCCAATAAATGCAATTACTTCGCGTTTTTCGTGCAATAAATCTCTAGCTTTCGCATAACCCAACGCCGCAGAAATTGAAGTACTGCTGTGACCTGTATTAAAATGATCGCACGGGCTTTCTGAAATTCTTGGAAATCCGCACAATCCGTTTTTTTGCCTCAAAGTTTTAAATTTATCGTAACGATCCGTCAAAATTTTATACGCATAAGACTGATGACCAACATCAAAAATTATTCTGTCGTTGAACGGATTAAAATTCCTGAGCATTGCTATAATTAATTCAACAGTGCCCAGTGATGAGCCTAAATGTCCGCCGTTCGTTTTCACAGTTTTAATAATTTCTGTTCTGACCTCTTGAGCTAGAGCCGGCAGTTTTTCGGCGGGAATTTTTAAAAAATCTTGATAATTAAAACCAGATTTTAGGAGTCCCATTATATTTATTATTTTTCAAATCTGCCAAACTCATACGCTGCAAATTGTGAAATTAATTCTAATGCTGCCATTTGAGTGCGTTCAATTATATTATTATTTTCTGAACCTCCGCCTATTGCGATTATCCCGACTAAAATTTTATCATCGCATAACGGAAATAAATATTTCATCTCGGCTTCTTGCATCATTGTTTTCCACGGGCAATTAATTAAGCCCCATGATTTAAAAATTTCTTCCGGGTTATTTTCATCGAGGTCGTAAACTTCTTTTGTAATTTTCTCAGCTTCAACGGGAGCACCGGAAATTAATACGCCAGTCCCAGCCGGTAAACCTGAAGATTCTTGTAAAGTATAACCGCTTCTCGCATTGTCCCAAGTTGCTAATAAACAAATTTTCATCCTGCTTTGTTCCAAAAATACTTCGGTTAAGAGTGAAAAAAATCTGCCTTTTGATTCAGCATTCTTTAAAACTTTTACGACGTTTGAAAGCGACATCACCGTAAAATCTCCTGCCGACATTGTTAACTCTGCTGTTTGAGAATCCGAACGTAATTTATTTATTGCGAGTGCTCTTACTGCCAGGCTGCCTAATAATTCGAGAAAATTCATTGTTTGATCGTCCGGAGCATTTTCCCATTTCATTACGCAAAATAATCTGCAGTCGCCTTCTGTAATTGGTAAAACTATTTCGGCAGGTTTTTCGCTTAAAATTACGGGAGTCGGCGATAAAATTTCTTCCGCGTAAATTCCTCTGCGCGCTGGAATTAATCCTGTTTTTGAATCGAACGAACTTAAACGAGTGCCTTCATCTTTTAAAATTGCGATTGATTTCGGGAATAAACTCTCCTGCAAAACATCTTTTAAAAATGACGCGAAATACTGTAAAGGCATCGGTTCAAAAATTGAGGCCAATGTACTTTTTGTAGCTAATATCATGTAAGACAATCTCGATAATTTTTTCTCGCGCTCGTTAATTTTTCTGAATGCCTGCCATAATTTTATTAAACCTCCGAAGGGTTCAAGCTGTTTTAAAAGGGCTTCAGGATTTTCCGGAATATTTGTGAGCATTACAAAAATTTTCCAACCTTCACCGCGTATTCTGAAAACTCCCGGCCATGCTCCCGTACCAGTTGAAAATTTAATTTCTACTTGTTCTTTTGTTATGCTGTTATCAAAATTTTGGGAGATCTGATCCAGCATTACAAGTTTATCCGGAACATAACCGCCAAAAGCTTCGAGTACAGTTAAGTATTTATTTGTGCTCGGTTCGGAAATAACTCCTTTAAAATCTCTTGAGTTTAAAAAATCACATAAATATTTGACCGCACCACCATTTAAAATAAATTCAGTATGCTTATAAAATTCGCCTATATATTTCATGTTTACCTCCAGTTTTGAAATTAATAAAAAAATCATAATGATTTATAATTTTATCGCTTTTTATGCTTTAAATCGTATAATATATTTATTCATGATAAATTTAAATAAAAAAAATTCCTGCCTGAAGGGTTGCTGATAATATAATGATACAGGTTCACAGACTGAACGGCGAATCATTCTTGTTAAATTCGGACATGATCGAGACAGTTGATGTAACTCCTGATACGGTTGTGCGTTTAATGAATGGGCATCGTTATGTTGTTCGTGAAAAAGTAAGCGAGCTGTATAAAAAAATTATAGGTTTCAGGAAGGCAGCGGGATATACTTGCATAGTAGCGAATACAGCTGATGAGACTAGAGATCAGGAATAAATTTGCGGAGGCTATTTCATGGAGGATTTAAAAATTTTAAATGGCATACTTTCGGCGAAAATTTTAAAAAAAATTAATAAACTGGAGGTAATGTCATGGATTTAACAAGTGTAATAGGATTTGCGATTACATGGATTTTGGTTCTTGCTTCTATGGCTGCCGGTGGAAATTTTGGGGCTTATATAGATGTTCCATCAATGATGATTACATTCGGCGGAGCAATAGGGGCCACGATTATTTCAAGTCCTTCCGATAGATTAAAAGCATTTTCCGGAAGTTTGAGAAATGTATTTTTTAACAAGGAAGCCGATTTAATAGGAACTGTGCAAATGATCGTAAGTTTTGCGGAAAAAGCTCGGCGCGAAGGATTATTAGCCCTTGAAGGTGATCTGGAGAGTTTAGATAATGAATTTATGCGCAAAGCAATTCAGCTCGTAGTTGACGGAACTGACCCCGAACTTGTCCGCGCAATTCTTGAAACCGAAATAAGCGTATTTGAGGACAGACATAAAGCAAATAAAAACGTTTTCGACACGTTAGCAGAGTTCGCTCCATCGTTCGGAATGATCGGGACTTTAATCGGATTAATTGCAATGTTAGGAAATTTACAGGACGTTAGCGCACTTGGTCCCGGTATGGCGGTCGCTTTGATTACTACGATGTACGGATCAATGATGGCGAACATGTTAGCAAGCCCAATGAGTAAAAAATTGGCTGCACGTTCTGACCAGGAATCTCAAGCAATGACGCTCATGGTCGAGGGAATTTTATCAATACAGGCCGGCGAAAACCCCAGAGTTGTAGAAGAAAAATTAAAAGTTTTCTTACCACCGAAGATGCGCGAAGCATTTAACAAAGAGGAGGGTTAAATAAATTATGTCTCGTCCTAAAAAACCAGAAGAACCGGGATTATCAGCACCGTTTTATATGGGTACTTATGGAGATATGGTAACGTTAATATTATGTTTTTTTATATTATTGTTTGCTATGTCATCGATTGACAGCCAAAAATTTCAGCAGGCATTATTATCGCTTAAGGGTTCGCTCGGAGTTTTAAAAGGCGGTGTAACAGTTGAGGAAAGCAACGACCCAAATAAAAGCGGAGAAGTCGGAACAAGTCCCGGCGCAGCACCACGCGTAAATGTTGATACGAGACACGTCGCATATACTTTAAATAGCTATTTGAGATCGGAAAATTTACAGCAACAAATTCAAGTGAGCATAAATCAGCGCGGAGTTTCAGTTTCAATAAGTGATCAATTTTTATTTGAACCCGGCAGAGCAGATTTAAGACCGGAAGGCCAACGCGTAATATATAAATTATCGGAGTTAACCCGCGATCAAGTTCCTGCGGTAGCTGTTGAAGGTCATACTGATTCAGGGGTTTTAAACGGCGGAATATATCGCGATAATTGGGGATTATCATCAATGAGGGCGGCTGCTGTTGCTAGTTACATGGAACACACTGGAGGTTATGATCCTGTAAAATTGCAGGCTGTCGGATTCAGTTCGGCTCAACCAGTAGTACCGAATGATACTCGTGAACATCGCGCTTTAAATCGTCGTGTTGAAATAGTATTTTTATCGCAATATCCTAAACGCTGAAAAAAGGAATGAAGCACAAAGAAATATGAAACGTATATTAATTTTTGTAGTTGTAGGGCTTGTAATGTTTGGTGCAGGTTTTGGGGGCGGTTTACTTCTCGGCAGGTCGTTAGCTCCATCCGATGCAGGTAACGTAAATAAAAGCATCCCGGAACCCGGCCCAATAGTTTCAATTGGAGAATTTACGAGCAATTTAGCAGGAGGAGGACGGCACGTAATTTCGTTTACTTTATCGCTTGAATTAATCAATAAAGAAGGCTCTGTCGCATTAATTCAGACTCCCGGCTGGATGGTGAGAATACGCAACGAAGTTTTTTTACTTGCAAAAGATCGCGTATATGATGATCTGACCAGCGCTGAAGGTACTTTACAATTTGCGGCGGATATTAAGAGGTCTTTAAATGCCATGCTTCCGGATTTGAGCGGAGAGCCTCCGATTGAGCGCGTATTATTTGAGAGCATAGTCCTGCAGTAAAGCGAGGTGGAATAAGTGCCTGATATTTTATCGCAGGAGGACATTGACAATCTACTAAAAGGTATATCGACCGGAAATGTCGACATGACCGCCAAAAATGACGAGTATGAAAAATTAAAAGTTTATGATTTCAAGCGTCCTGATAAATTTAGTAAAGACCAGTTGCGTGCAATTCAAATGATTCATGAAAGTTTTGCGCGTCAGACCACGACTGTTTTATCGACGTTAATCCGTACGATGGTGTCGGCTGAAGTTGCGAGCGTTGAGCATTTAGCGTATGAAGAATTTGTAAATTATATGGTTCAGCCTACAGTCATCGGAATGATTGAAATGCACCCGTTTTCCGGCAGTATGTTGATTGAATTAAATCCGAATTTGGCTTTTACTATGATCGATAGATTACTAGGGGGGCGCGGTACATTTTTTGGGACTATACGGGAATTAACGGACATTGAAAAAACTGTCGTCGAAAGAATTATAATGCGCATTCTGGAATTACTTGAGGACAGCTGGAGCACTGTTGTAGATGTTCGGTTCAGGTTTGAGAGCATGGAGAGTAATCCGTTTTTTGTGCAGATATGTTCGCCGAATGACATGGTGCTTGTCGTAATTATGCATTTGAGAATTGCGGACGTTGAAGGCATGGTGAGTTTATGTTTTCCGTATTTCTTAATTGAGCCTATTATGGACAAATTGTCATCGCAGCAGTGGTTCGCTTCGACTTCACATAAACAAGAGGAAGAAGTGCAAGTATATTTGAGTGATTCAATGCGTCAGGTGAAAATGCCGCTCGCTATGGAATTGGGGCATACAGTTTTGAGCCTCAACGAAGTTTATAATTTAGAGGTCGGCGATGTCATCAGATTGGATGAGCGTAAGGACTCAGAAATTGATGTCAGGGTCGGCAATCAAGTAAGATTTAAAGCGCGTCCCGGAACTTTAAACGGACATATGGCAGTAGAATTAACGAAAATAATCGCACAGCCAGGAATGAAACCTAAGGAGGAAAAATTACAACATGCCTGATAAATTTAACCCAGAAAATTCAATTGAATTAAAAAATTTTGCTGATATATTTCTGAACTCAAGCAAAAAAATAATAAAAAATCTCGCCGGTAAAGATGTAAAAATTATTCCCGGTTCAGTTGAGATAATTACTCAAGAGGATTTTGTGTCAAAATTTGATAAACCGCCGTTTTTATTTTCAAATGATTTTAACGGTATGTCATTCTCAATCATAACCGAACACGACGGGGCTTTAACGTTAGCCGACTGCATGATGAGCGGAGACGGTGAAACTTTGCCGGATTCCGGAGAGTTATATTTTAAGACTGCACAGGAAGGTATTAGCCAGATCGCCGAAGAAACTTTAAAGAATTTGAGCAAAAAATTAATTCAGGAAAATATTAAATCTGAATTGGCTGCTGATGCCTGGATGCTGTTTAAAAATGAAAGTTCCAGCGATGAAATTTGGGCATTTCCAGAAACCGTAAACATCGCGACAGAAAGTTTTAAAATTTGGCTCTGCATGTTGATGAATAACGCCGAAAAATTAGCGGAATTTATTTCAAGTCAAAATCAGCCGGAATCACTCGTAGAATTTAAACCGTTAATACAAAGTCCAGGAAAAAATTTACAAAATCCAGTCGATCTAATCGTAGATCTGCCAATAAAAGTAACTGCGGAATTAGGTCGCGCCCGTAGAAGTTTGTCGGAAATTTCTGCGTTTACTCCCGGTGTTGTCATCGAACTTGATAAAATGTCGGACGATCCTGTAAACGTTTTGATTAATGGCAAAGTTGTAGCACAATGTAAACTCGATGTCACTGACGGAAAATTTGTAATAAAGGTCACTGAAATTTCTGCTAAAGCCGGAGATGTTATAACGCTCGATCTCGATCAGCCTGAAGTCGACGTACAAGCCGGAAGCAATGTTAAATTTAAAGCACGTCCCGGAACTTTGAGCGGACATGTTGCAGTTGAACTCAGCAGAAAAATAAATAATAATCCTGAATAAAATTTATAATTAATTAATATTTAAATTCTGAAAGGAGGGAATTTTGAAATATGTCTGATCTTTTGAGTCCTGATGAGATTAACGCGCTATTATCTGGAGGCGGAGGACTTTTTAACGAGGACGAAATTTCACCTGAAGATAAAGAACAGCTCGACAAAGTAATAAATATTTTCACGACAGCACAAAAATCCGTGATTAACATGCTGGCCGGGAAAGATATCGAAGCTACTGCAGGAGAACCCGAAATTATTGTACAGGACGATTTTAGGGGGAAATTTGATAAAGTCCCGTTTTTATTTTCGAATACCTTCGGAGGCTTCGAGGATAAACCTTTAGCAATAGTGATCGAACAGGACGGAGCTTTAACGCTTGCTGATTTTATGATGGGCGGAGACGGCTCAAAAGTTCCTGATCCAAGTGATTTATATTTCAATGCAGCTCAAGAGGGAATTAGCCAAATTGTTGGGTCGGCTTTTACAAGTTTAAGCGGTTTGCTCGGCGGACGAAGATTGATGCCGGAAAACACGACTTCTGCATTGGCTGAAAATCATTGGGTTCCCTTTTCGCTAGAACCCGGCGACAGTAAAATTTGGGCTGTGCCTGCTGACATAAATATTTCAGGAACTGGCAGGATTTTTAAAATTTGGACGTGTTTATTATTTGAAGATGCTTTGGAATTAGCAGATTTAATACGGAGCGGAGGGAAAAAGAATGAACCAATGCCAACACCTGCACCGGCCCAAGCTCCATCAGGAGGTAATAATATGGGAGGAGGAAGACCTCAAACGGCACCAGTTGATGTAAGACCGGCAGCGTTTCAGCCTTTGAGCGGAGGAAATTCAGGGGGCGCGCCTAGTCCAATAGATTTAATTTCAGATATTCCGGTGCGCGTAACTGTTGAACTTGGTAAAGCCCGCAAAAGTGTATCGGAAATTTTAGCGTTGACCAGCGGCGCAGTAATTGAGCTTGATAAAATGGCCGGTGAACCAGTTGATATTTTAGTGAACGGCAAATTAATAGCACATGGCGAAGTCGTTGTAATCGATGAAAATTTTGGAGTCAGGTTAACTGACATTGTGGCGACCGGTGCAGCTCATGCGGCCTCGTGATATAATTCAGGCAAATTACAGAAAATTAAAATAAACAGGAGGAATAATTAAAATGGGTAAAAAAGTCCTTATAGTGGACGACGCAGCATTTATGCGCATGATGTTAAAAGATATATTAACAAAAAATGATTTTGAAGTTGTAGCAGAAGCCGAAAACGGTAAAGCCGGAGTAGCAGCATTTCAGAAATATAAGCCGGATATTATTACGATGGATATTACTATGCCCGAAATGAACGGAATTGACGCGACTAAAGCAATAAAAGCACTCGATCCAAATGTAAAAGTCGTAATGGTCTCCGCAATGGGGCAGCAACCTATGGTAATCGAAGCAATTCAGGCCGGCGCAAATGATTTTATAGTGAAGCCGTTCCAGCCCGAAAGAGTTATTGAAGCTATCACGAAGGTATTATCATAATTACGAATTCTGAAATTACAGGGTATTTAATTCGAGTCGGCGCGGTTTTAATTTTAATGTGTATAGGTGCGTTTGTTTTCGTGAAATATTCTGTAAAGCTCAATAAGTCAAATAATTCTGCGGTAAAAATAATTTCATCTCTGCGACTGTCCGGCAGGGATGTTTTTTATGTGATCAAATGCGGTCCTGAAGTTCTGGCAATAATTGTCGGGAGTTCAGGCGCAAATTTAATAGGCAAATGGTCCGATGAAGAATGGAATAAGAATCAATAAAATTAATTTTAAATTTTTATCGGGAATAATTTTTTTTATATTCGCGAGCTTGATATTTTTAAAATTTCCTGATACAGCTCAAGCAGCTTCGCCCATGCCTGTAAATATTCCGTTTCCGAGCGTTCAATTTGGAGTTTCTGCGGCCGATAATCCGAGAGATATTGCGTTGACTCTTCAAATTTTGGCGTTTATGACGGTGTTAAGTCTCGTGCCTGCAATTTTATTAATGCTTACGAGCTTCACGAGAATTATAATTGTTTTGGGATTTGTACAGCGCGCTATCGGTTTGCAGCAGTCTCCGCCCCAACAAGTTGTAGCAGGGTTATCATTATTTTTGACATTGTTCACGATGTATCCGACCTGGAATAAAATTTACCAGCAGGGTTTATCGCCATATATTGACGGGAAAATTAACGCGGCTCAAGCTTGGAATAATTCAATAGCTCCGACTCGTGAATTTATGTTCAGGTATACCAGGCAAGAAGAATTATCATTAATAGTTTCAATGTCAGAAATGGATCGGCCAAATTCACCGGCAGATGTTCCGACCAGAGTTTTAGTCCCTGCGTTCATGTTGAGCGAATTAAAAACAGCGTTTCAAATGGGAGTCGTGATTTATATTCCGTTTATGGTTGTTGACATGGTAGTGTCGAGCGTTCTGCTGGCAATGGGAATGATGATGCTTCCGCCGATGATGATCTCGCTGCCGTTTAAAATTTTATTATTCGTCATGGCCGACGGTTGGAATTTAGTTGTGGTGAGCGTGTTAAAAAGTTTTACGAATGTGCCGTAATTTTATTTTTGGGAGGGTGAAAATTTAAAATGCAGCCTGTTACGTTATTGAGCTTATATGATATTTTGAGCGGAGCAATTTGGACGATGTTGAGCGTAGCACTTCCGATTTTACTTGTTGCGATGATCGTAGGTTTATTAATTGGAATTTTACAGACAGCGACATCAATACAGGAGCAAACGTTAATATTTATCCCGAAAATTTTGGCGGTATTCGCATGCATCGTAATATTATCGCCTTGGATCGGAGAAAAAATGCTTGTGATGACTCGCGAAATTTTAGGACAGCTCGAAAGATTCGTAAATTAAATTTAAATTTGAGTTTTAATTAAACTTTTATTCATGCAGCAGCTTCAAATTCCTACACAAATTTTAATAATTTATATATTGTTACATTTAAGATTTATCGGGATGATGTTCAGCTCACCGATTTTTACGGCTACGATGGCCCCTGCTCCGTTCAGATATATTTTTGCGGTATTATTGACGGCGTGTTCAGTCGGAATAATAAAAAATGAATACATCCCAACAATTTTTTTAAACGGAGCTGTAACGCTTGGAATTTTATCGGTGCGTGAAATTTTTATAGGGATTGCGTTGGGATTTATTTCGGCTTTACCGCTTTACGCGCTTCAAGTAGCGGGGGAATTAACGGGGACTGCGATGGGTTTTTCAATGGCTCAAGTAATGGATCCGACAACGCAGAGTCAGACATCAATTTTAGGACAATTAAATTTTTTAATAGCGATCTGGTTATATTTCAAGTGGAACGGACATTTAATAATGGTTCGGGCTGTTATTGAGAGTTTAAAATTAGTTCCGCTCGGTCAGATTTCATTTTTACCGGTTACGGATTTATCGCTTGGCAAATGGTTACAGGAATTATTTATTTTATCTGTACGGATGGTATTACCGTTTTATTGTGCGTTAGTTCTTTCGGATGTTGGTTTGGGATTTTTGGCGAGGACTGTTCCGCAAATGAATATTTTTGTGGTTGGACTGCCTGTTAAAGTTATGCTTGGTTTTATGGTTTTAGCGATAGTTCTGCCGTTGACTATGGATTTAATTTTTACTCGTTTTGAACGTTGGGTAGAAGTTGCATTAAGCGCGGTAATTTCGTGGAGATTTATGAATTAAATTAATAAAAATTTTCGTGCAAACTTTTTTGGAAAATAAATTTATGAGAGCTTGTGACAACTTAAAAATTTAAAACTTTTTGTGCCTGTAAAAATTATTTTTTTTTGATACGGTCGGCCTGTAAAATTTATATTTAAAGTTATATCACTAAAATTTAAAACAGGTGAAATAAATGTTGTATAAATGCGCTTCGTTTTTCGCTGGAGTTGGCGGAATTGATTTGGGATTTGAACAAACTGGAAAATTTGAGACTGTATACGCGAATGAAAATGATATTTATCCGGCTCTGACGTTTGAGCTAAATAATAAAATAAAAGTTGATCGCAGAAGTATTGAAGATGTTAAGCCCACTGAAGTTCCAGAGGTAAATTTATATTTTGCTGGTTTTCCGTGTACAGATATTTCGATCGCTGGTGATAAAAAAGGACTTTATGAGGATGACGGATCATTAACGAGGAGCGGTTTATTTTTTGAGGTAGTGAGATTATTAAAATTTAATAATGTGCCTGTATTATTTTTTGAAAATGTGAAGAATCTTATAAGCCATGATCGTGGAAAGACTTTTAAAATAATATTGAACTCGCTCGAAAAATTAAATTATTATTGCAAATACGCCGTTTTAAATGCTATGGAATACGGAAACATACCTCAAAACAGAGAACGTATATATATTGTGTGTTTCAAGGATAGGAATTTATGCGAAAAATTTAAATTTCCAGAGCCGATAAAATTAAACGTTTCGATTAAAAATATTATAGATTTTGAAACCAAATTTGACGACAAATATTATTACACTTCCGAAAAATATAAGGGAAATATTTACGATGAGCTTTTAAAATCAATCGATGATCCAGAAGCTGTTTACCAATGGCGCAGAAAATACGTAAGGAAAAATAAATCCGGCGTTATTCCAACCTTAACGGCTAATCAGGGCGGAGGCGGTCATAACGTTTGCATAATCAAAACTAAACACGGAATAAGAAAAATGACACCGCTTGAATGTTTTTACGCGCAGGGCTTCCCTAAAAATTTTAAATTACCCGAAAATATGTCGGATTCGAGATTGTATAAGCAAGCTGGAAATTCTGTTTGTGTGCCTGTAATAAAGAGAATTGCTGAGAAAATTGCCGAAGTTATGGAGAGCGAATGAATAAAAATCATGTGGGATATTTTACCAACTGAACAGCGCGAAGAATATAAAAAAATGATTCTTGCTTTTGCGAGCTTAACGGAAATATTTGCGCAGAAATCTTCAAGTTATGAAAACGAAAATAAATTTTTAAGCCCTGCAATAAATTCAAAATATCAGGAAACAATTTTTCAGCGAATTTTTAACGCATCGGCCGAAGATATAAATAATACGTCGTTTGATGTTGCGTTGACGTGTAAAGACGTAAAATATTTAATAGGGATAAAAACATTTTGCATAAATTCAAATTTTCAGAAGATAGCCCAATTTAAAGCTAATTCGAGCGATTGGACGGAAATTATAAATAAAATTAAATTAAACTCATTGAACGAAAATAAAAAATTACGGGATCAGAACGAAATAAATAATTTAAATTTGGAATTATATAAGGAATTGGCCGTAAAAATTTCAAAATTGAGAAATATTCGCATGCGATCATCTGAGGCAAATATACAAGGTTTTTCAGTTTTAGATTCAAGTAATCGCGATAATGTAAGGGCTGTATATCATGTTTTAATGTCATCCAGAAAGAACGAAGAGCCATTTATATACGTTGGAGAAATGAATTATGACGAAATCAATATAAATAATATAAGCGTTATAGGTTGCACGGGAGCGCATACAGCTACGAATTTTGAATTTACGGACGGTATTAATAAATATAAATATACATCTGCTGACAGTCAGTTATTTATGTATTTTGACAACGAGAATATTATAAAAGAAAAATGGAAAGTTAATTATGTTGATGACGCGTATAAAATTTTTCATGAGATAGCCAATAAAATAAATTTGCGAAATAATAATATTAATAAATTCGAATCTTATTCATGGTTAATTACAAATTCTGACGGTGAAGTTGAGCTATTTTCAGGTTTTAACAGTTTTTACGGTGTAGGATCAAAAATAAAATTTGATGACAGACAAAAACGCATAAACGAAATAAAAAATAATTTTACCGGGATTATAAATGAAAATATTTTAAATGACGTTATAAAAAAATTAAATTCGTTCTTACTTGAGAGAGCTTATAATTATGCCGGTAGATTGAAAAAAGTTGAAATAAGAAAGTGTATTATAAATGAATTAAACGTGAGCAATAATCAAGAATTTAAAGATGCCGTATTAAAATTAATATTCAGACCCAAAGATGAAATATATATTCCGATTCCTGATTCAAGAAATTTTCATGAGCAGCACCCGGATTTTTTTGGCAAAGATAAAAATTTTACGTTAGTATTTGAGCCATCTGGTAAGGAATTGAGAGCATTTATTACTCAAGATTATGGCAAGGCTATTGAGTCATATGAAAGGCAAAAATATTTGGGTGAATGGATTTTGAGAAAAGTATTTCAGCTGAGAGATTACGAGCCTTTAACGTCTGAACGTTTAAAAGAAATTGGAGTGAACGGCATAAGACTTGAGAAGGATTCAGGGGGTCGGATACACTTATATTTTATCTGGATAAATTTGGATGATTTGCCGGAGGATTATATAAAAAAAATTTGACAGGCCACGAAATAAACAGCCTGCCATAAAAAATTTAAAAATAAAAATTTATGCTTGAGTGTGGGTCGTTGTGGTTTCGCCGGTTTCAAGTGAAGTCCTTGTAACAGTCTTAACGCCGTCTTTAATCGTTGTAGTTTCGGAATATGCTTGACCGTTTATAACAACAATTTTTGTTGTAGTGCTGTCCTCTGAGTCGTCATCGTCATCATCACTGCTTGAAGCTGCTACAGGTGAAGCACCTCCGGAGGCTTTAACGCTGCTACTTTTTAGGTCGCTGACTCTTGAAACAAAATGCGAGCTTGTATCCTCGTCGGAATCAGTAGAATTTTTATTTTGAGACTGCGCTTCAGTGTCACCGGTTGAAGCTATTTTGCCTTGAGAATTATAAATCCCGGCGGTCGTAAAGCTTTCAGAGCTGTCATGCGTATATGAATCAGTCTCCTGAATTTCAATTTTATTACTCTCAGTTGTGGGCGCTTCAATTTTCTGTACTTGAGGCTGTTGAACTGAAGCGGCGGACGATAAAATACTATAATCTACATCGCTAACCTGCATAATAAATCACTCCTGAAAAATAAAAGTTTTAAATTGATTGTATATTATAAACCTTTTTTCGGAGAAATTCTAATAGTTCCGGGATTTGTATATGTAACGAGAGCAATGGTTCCCGGCACTGGTCTGACGTGTTTGCGTTCGGTGTAATCGATTTGAACGGAATTTGAATTTTTTCCCTTTGAATGTTGTGCGGCGATTGATGCGGCGAACTCCAAAATATTTAATTTTTCATTTTCCAGTTCATTACGCGAAATATTTTTAATGATCACGTGCGATCCCGGCAGTTCGTGAGCGTGTAACCAGATGTCATTTTGTCGAGCCTGTTTTAAAACGTAACGATTTCCGCGTGCTGATAAACCGGCTAAAATTATAATATTTTCGTTTTCACCAACTGTAAAAATTAAATGCGGCGGATTTTTGTCAGCGAGTTTTTTATTTTTTGCGTTATTTTTATTTTTATTTTCTGGTTCGAGCCATTCTAAAACATCGTTATAAGCCTGTTCAAATTCTTCAGGTGAATTTAAAGATTCTAAAATGTCATATTGTTCCGAAATTTCTTTTATTGCTGATTTAACGGAGTCAATATTAATTTTAATTTGTTCAGGGTCGTTTTTAAATTTGCGGTATTTCTTGAAATATTTTTCTGCATTTTTCGAAGCGTTTAAATTCGGATCAAGTTCAATTTCAAGGTTAACGCCGTCCCAAGTCGTTAAATTAATTTTGCTGGAATAAGCCGGAATATTATTTAAATTGCTTAAAATAGTTTCGCCCTTTAATTTAAAAATTTCTGCTCGTTCACATTCCTTTAATTGCTTAATGAGTCCGTCCAAATGTCTTTCACGGGATTTAACGGCGCGTTTTAATTTTGTGTTGATTTCGTTTAATTTTTTTTCGCGTGCTTTACTTAATAATTTATCCAGAACGGCATAACGAGAAGCATCAAGGGGATTTAAATTTAAAATATGACATTCCGGGAAATCAAATTCAAAGCGGGTTAAATAATTATTTTTCGTGATGATCTGACATTTAATATTATTATTTTTATCGGGGTCGCGTAAATTTAAAATTGCGTTTTTCCAGAATAAAATATTTTTTTCGTCCCAATGAGCTTGAATCAATCGCGTTAAAGGTCGTCCGATTCCGTTTAAATTTTGCACGTCCTCAAATTTTAAATTGGAATCAATATTTAAATTTATTCCGTTGAATTTTGGCGGAGTGTTATATAAATGTCCCGGTAAAATAGTCCTGTAAGAATTTTGGTCTGGTGCTGAATGTTTAGCGGCCTCTTCAATTTTATAATTTGAGTCGAGTAAAATAAAATTCCCGATTGGTTCAGTAATCTCAAGAATTAAAAAATAATTTACGCTCAAACCTGCAGAAACCCGGCGGCGCACAAATAATTTAATAATTCTGTCATCGTTGATTTGTTCAGCGTCAAAAATTTCACCGCCCCGTAATAATCTGCTTTTTAATGCTTCAATTAAGGAATTTCGCGAAGATGATAAATTTTTTAAAATTTCGACCTCGTTAGAATTTGCAATACATAAACCAGATGCGCCAGTGTTCCAGGATAATAATAAATTTTTATCGTTATGAAATTTGAGAGCTACCCAAAAGTTTCCGCCTTCGACTTTAGATATTCTCAAAGGCAGAATTTTTTTAAACTCATGTACTAAACCTGAAATAAATTCCGGACCAAATGCCATTATCTCAACAAGCTCAAAACGTTTTGCTGCATCTGATTAGCTTGTGACATCATAGCTTGAGTAGTCTGCATTAAAATTTGATTTTTAGTAAATTCCATCATTTCTTTAGCCATGTCAGTATCTCTAATATGACTATTTGCAGATGTTAAATTTTCTGCTTGAGTGTTCATATTTAAAACAGTATATTCAAGTCTATTTTGCGTAGCTCCTAATTTTGCCGCTTGTTTTGCTACAACGTCCATCGCGTTATCAATTAAGGCAATTGAATGGCTTGCAGTTTCTCTCGACATTACATTAACTTTATTAATTCCTAGAGCTTCGGAACGCATATCGCCAATATTTACCATGATGTCTTCACCTTCATTTGAGCCGACTTGCAAGACCATCGTATTATCCGACAAATGAAGGGTCGTGCGGGTCTCCTGAACGTTGTCGTAAACATAAGCTTTTTTATCAGCGTCCCACCAGCCTGCATTAATTCCGTTCATTGCGTCAAACTCGACATCGACATTTGGATTTATAACGCCGATTAATCTCGTTCCAGTGACCTTAACGTCATGAGCAATAACATCATCAGTATGTGCATCAAAAACTGTTACGTTATATTTTGATTCTGTTGATTCCTGTATTGTGTTGAGCGAGAAAGCGTTTAATAAATCCTGATTTGCTCCGCTGATGCTAATATCACCCATTGAACCCGGTATTACGCTGCGGATTATGAACGTTCCGGAAACTGCGTTACTCGTGCTGCCCGAAATATCATCGCTTGATGAAGTTCCTATGAATTCGGCAAAATGTTTTGCGTCATCGACGTATTTGCCTTGTCCTAAACCTTGAGATATTGCGTTATTAAATTTCCATGCAACTTCCTCAAGAGTGTCATAACCGTAAAGCGTAAAACTTGCCTGAGTTCCATCGCCCTGAACCAGTGAAATAGTCTGCGGATCATCGAGCATAAAATTACCTTGAGAGTCCCAGAATTTATCTATATCGCGTAATTTAATATCACCTTTAGCGACTTGGCCTATATAAGTAGCGTCAAAACTTGCGATAGTTCTCTGACTTGATAAAACTTCTTTATCGGCTGGAGATCCCCATTTTTCAGCGTCAAATGAAACTGTAATATTTCCTTCTGTTGCTTCGCCTGTATCGGAATTCAAATAAAAATTTTTAAAAGTTATTTCGCGTCCTGCTAATTTTTCGGATTCGACTCCAAATCTTACGGGCACATCTGTAGCTGAACCATTTCCGTAAGCATCTTTCCAGTTAGGATTTAAAGTCCCGTCAATTGAAATTTCTTGATCGACTGAGCTGTCTTCATCTCCGCTTGCTGGTTTAGTTGATCCGTCAGCAACGACATTATAAACGAATTTATCGCCTTTATTATATAATTTGGCCATGTCAACGGAATTTAATTGAAGGCTCATCGCGCCCTCTGTTAAATCTTCATCGGCAAACCCAATTATTGAAGTTGTATAAGCGGCTTCATCACCAGCTCCTACTACAATATTTTCTTCAGTGTAAATTTCATTATATCCGTCAGTTGTTAAGACGTTTGCCGTAGCTTTCAGCGTGACAGTCCCGGCGGTGGCATTGACATCCGTAACTTCAAATAAAATACTTGCATTGCCGTATAAATAGTCCGGAGTTTCAATATTGATCTGCATCGATCCGGTTCCATCTTCGCCAATTATGTCGGATAAACTCGTAATTTCTGAGGGGTCTTGACCTGTATCGAGTCCGGCCTTTTCAGTTGCAAAATCGCTCCCAACGACCTGTAAAGTTTTAGCTTGTGCGCCGTCAGTTCTATACGCTACAACCCTGAAAATTCCATCAGGGTCACCGGCATCAACGCCATTTTCATCAGTGTTCCAATATGCGTCAAGTTTATATCCGTTTTGGCCGGCGAGTGCTTGAGCTTTAGAACCGTTTAATTGTCCCATTAAATTTTCTTGTATGCTCTTAGTTGTGTCGCCTGCTTTAATTTCGTATTCGGCTAAAATCTGAGAACCATCAGTAATTTGAATAACGTTTGCTCCTGCTCCTGCTTCTAACACTTCGCTTTCAGTAATAATTTCATACATTTCAGTATTATCACTTGAGCGAGAATTTTGTCCGATTAAACTCGATTGCGACAGCGCGTAATCAATTCCATAAGAGCCGGTAACAGCAGAATTTTCACTTGTAGAAGGCTGATCGCCCGAAACGTTGATATTATAGTGACCTGCCGGGACATTATGAACTGAAACATCATTTACGCCGGCTTCATGATCAACAACTTTATTTGAGAGTACATCAGAATGTTTAATTTTCATGATGTCAGATTTTTGGACTTCTGCTTTACCTGGATCGGCCTTAATAGCTATAACAAAATTCCCATCTACAGAATTTTTCTGCCCAAACTGATCTATTTGTCTCAAACCGCCTTTAACGATGGCGCGGACATTTTTATTACTTGAACTCCAATTAACAGCTTGATTCCCGTTTAATAATTGCTTTTTGTTAAATTGCGTAGTATTTCCGATTCTGTCAATTTCATCTTTCAGCTCATCAATTTCAGTTTGCACATAACTTCTATCTTGTTGAGTTAAAGTATCATTAGCAGCTTGTACGGATAATTCGCGCATTCTCTGTAAAATTGATTGAACTTCCTCCAAAGCCCCAGAAGCGGTCTGTATTAAACTTACGCCATCTTGAGAATTATCAATTGCTTTATACATTCCGTCAATTCTGGACCTCATAGTTTCGCTTATAGCAATGCCGGCAGGGTTATCAAGGTCCGCAACATTTGTCCTGAGTCCGCTCGCCAATTTTTGAATAGAACGCCGTGTATTTTTTTCATTAGCGTTCAGGATATTAGCTGCCTGCATCCCTGCCAGATTATGATAAATTACACTAGACATTTTTTATTATCCTCCTGAATATCTCAGCATCCCGTTAATTTTTATTGCCCCCCAAAATAATTTTTACTCACAATGGAGGGCAGACGATTTTAATTAAGCCTTTATATCAATCGAAGTATTTATTAACTTTTTGCGAATAATTCCCGCAGTTTCGATGATTTTATCAGGCGGTATTTTACGCACAATAGTCCCGTCTTCAGTGTTGACAACCCGAACTTGAATAATTTTCGATTCATCTTCGACTTCATACTCTAAATGAAACGTTTCGGACATTTTTTCAAGATACTCCGAAAATTCGCGCTCGGAATAAGTTTCATTATTCTCATCTTGATTTGAATCAATATTTCTATTTTTATCGTTTATTTTGTGCTCGGGTATATCATGTTCTGTGCGGCCGAAAGTTTTTGTTTTTATTACAAATTTCCGATCCGGCGAACTCTGAGGAACAGGACCTTCCGATTTATTGAGTCCCATTGCCATCCACGTTCACCTGCTTCCGTTCCCGCTTCAGCACATATTCCCGCGATTATACTTTAACTAAAAAGGAGGATTTGGATTTCCCTCCTCCTCCCCTGAAATTCAAATTAACCGCGTGAATTAAATCAACGGGCTATCAAAATTAACGGATTAAGCTGAGAACCTGCTGAGGCTGCTGGTTGGCCTGTGATAACATCGAGTTACCAGCCTGAAGCATAATGTTCAACTTCGTGAAATTCATCATTTCTTTGGCCATATCCGCGTCTCTGATTCTGGATTCCGCTGCTGTTAAGTTCTCGCTGGCTGTCGTTAAGTTGCTTACGGTGTACTCCAATCTGTTCTGGTATGCACCGATCTTAGCGCGCTGGGTTGAAACTTTATCAATAGCGTTATCAATTATAGTAATTGAACGTGCCGCCATATCGCGATCCATAACGTTAACCGAGTCAAGTCCTAAAGCCGTAGCTCTCATATCGCCAATATGTAACGCCATATCTTCGCCCTCGTTTGCTCCAACCTGTAAAACGGTCGTGTTATCCGAAAGGTGAAGCGTTGTTTCAGTCTCCTCGCTATCAGCGTAAGTATAAGATTTCTTTACGTCGTCCCAATTTGCTCTTACTCCGCTCATGGCATCAAAAATTACATCGACGTTGTCATTAACAACACCAATTAATTTATTGCCGGTGATCTTGACGTTAGTAGCTATAGCATCGTTTGTATGAGCATCATACACGCTCACATCATATTTGGACTCTGTAGCATCCTGAAGAGTGTTCAATGAGAAAGCGTTCAATAATTCTTCGCTGTTTCCGCTAAGGGTGATCGTCCCTGCTGCACCGGGTACTGCTGAACGGATTACAAATGTACCAGATACGGAATCATTAGAACTGCCGGTTAATTTCTGATCAGCAGTTGAGCCTACAAATTCAACGAAATGACGTGCATCATCGACATATTTACCCTGTCCAAGATCATTGGCTATAGCGTCATTTAATTTTGCTGCAACTTCATCAAGCGTATCACTTGCATACAACGTCACATCTGCGGTCTTTCCATCGCCCTGAACAATCGTAATAGTCTTAGGATCATCAAGTAAGAAATTGCCTTGTGCATCCCACATCTTGTCGATATCGCGGAGTTTTGTATCACCAGTCGCAACCTGTCCGATGTAAGTAGCATCAAATGTAGCAACGTTTCTCGCTTCTCCAAGAAGATCGTTTCTATCCTTGTCAAAATTGTAGTCATTGAAGGAAACTGTTACATCGCCTTCGATAGCTTCTCCATTTCTCTCATCAAGATAGAAGTTCTTGAAGTGTACATCCTTACCAGCAACTTCGCTCGTCTCAATACCATACTGAAGAGGTGTACGAGTTGCGCTTCCGCTCCAAGCATCGTCCCAGTTCGGATTAAGCTGGCCATCAATTGTGATTGTCTGATCAACTTCACCATCTTCACTGCTGCTGGCTGTAGTGCTCACGAAATTGACTACAAATTTATCGCCCTTGCTGAAGAGTTTTGCCGCATCTGCACCCATACTGTCGCTAAGCTGCATATTAAACGCACCAGTGCCGTCCTCTTGATCAGCGGTCTCTGCATTCTTCCCGATAAGCCCTGTAATTTCGGTTGTACCCGTTGAATTGAGCACGATATCCTTCTGGCTTGTCGTCTTGTTAATTCCGTTGGTCGTCGTGATATTTGCGGTGGCCTTTAACGTAATTGTTCCAGCTGTCGTATTGACATCAGTAACCTCAAATAATACGCTAGCGTTTCCATCGAGATTTTCCTCATTAACGTTAATTACGAGAGGACCATCATCACCGGTAAGGCTTGAATGAGCTTCTGCCTCTGTTGTGTCTCCCTGATCAGCCTGAAGCGCATCAACCGCTCCACCTTCGATCGTGAGAGTTTTGACATCTACGCCGTCTGTTCTGTAAGCTGCTACTGTGAAAATACCATCGGGATCTCCATCGTTATTCTCATCAGTATTCCAATAAGCCTCAAGTTTGTAACCAGCTTCACCAGCGATAGCCTGAGCTTTTTCACCGTTTAACTGATTCATTAAATTCTGCTGGATGCCTTGTGCTGTATCCCCAACCTGTACTTCATATTCAGCGAGAACGTTTGAACCGTCTGTAATTCTGATCATCTTATTCTCGTAACCGTCCACATCGTCAGCTGTAAGAGCAGTAAGAAGATCATCACCACGAGCAGAGCCACCAATGAGAGTTGATTTTGAGAACGAAGTATCAACACCGTATACGCCCGTTACATTCGCTGCCGCCTCTTCAGGAGCTTCACCAGTAATAGCTACAGTATAAGAACCTGCAGGCATGTTATTAATTGAGACATCATCAACACCCGTAGCAGTATCAACAACTTTATTTGTCATTACATTAGGATGTTTGATCTTCATGATGTCGGTCTTCTGAACTTCAGCTTTACCGGGATCAGCAGTAATCTTAATTTTGTAGTTGCCCTCGACTGATTTTTTCTGCCCGAACTGGTCAATTTCACGAAGTCCGCCATTAATTACGGCTTTTGTCTCAAGATCATTACTGCTCCATAAAGCAGCTGCATCACCGTTTAATAATTTTTTCTTGTTGAACTGAGTTGTATTGCCGATACGTGTAATTTCTTCGCGTAATTCATCAACTTCAGTCTGAATATAGCTTCTATCCTGTTGGGTTAATGTGTCGTTAGCAGCCTGTACGGAAAGTTCACGCATTCTCTGAAGAATTGAATGGGTTTCACCAAGTGCGCCTTCTGCTGTTTGAATTAAGCTGATGCCGTCCTGTGCATTGCTGGAAGCCTGGTCTAATCCGCCGATCTGTGCACGCATTTTCTCACTGATAGCAAGTCCTGCCGCATCGTCTGCCGCGCTGTTAATTCTTAATCCGCTGGAAAGTTTGGAAATAGCCTTTGTCAACTGATTGCTTGTGTTATTGACAATGTTATAAGCACTATTCGCAGCAGGATTGTTATTAATAACCATTGACATTATAAAAAACCTCCCTGTAATTTTTCATTTCGCTTCATCATTTCATCCATGATCCGAAGCCTAAAACCTACCGTAAATAAAAATATCTTACGGAACTATGTCATTTTATAATACTGAAATTTTCTCGCTCCCAAACGCTCGCGCTCGCCCGTCGGCACCTTTCCCGTAATATATTCTGACATCTGACGCTTTGTTACTTAATTTATTACCCTTTCGCGAAAAGGTTTTTCTTTAACCAGGATTATATATTTCTTCCCGATCGTTTACAAATTTTAAACTGCTTTTAATTTATTTCAATCACATTTTCGGTTTAATATTATGCTAACTTTAATTTTTTTTTAATTAATATTTGCAATATAAAAAAAATGCCCCCGGATAAATATTTTTTTATTTTTATTTTTATTTTCCGGAGGGATTTTATTATTTTAGTTCCAAAAAATTTTTTACAGTTTACAGCGCTGATAATTCCTGCTGAGTTATTAATTTTACTCCCGCTGAATTTAATTCCGCTTCAGCTTTTGCATTGTCGTTTACTCTGAAAATCATATACGCGCTTTCCGTTTTTTTGCTCGCCAAAATCGCATACATGTATTCAACATTAATGCCGGCGTTGTGCAAAATTCCCAAAACTTTATTTAATCCGCCGGGAACATTCGGAACACTCACCGCTAATACATCCGTTAAACTGCAAACAAAATCCGATGACTTTAAAACCGTCGCAGTGTTCAAAACATCATCAACTATTAAACGAACGATCCCAAAATCACTCGTCTCTGCTAACGATAAACCACGCATATCAATATTATTTTTTGCTAGAGCCTCCGTCATTTCGTATAAACAGCCCGGACGATTTTCCAGAAATACTGAAATTTGTTTCACACTCATTTTAAAATTCCAGCCTCCTTAAATTTTTCGGTTATCTATTACTCTAACCGCTTTACCTTCACTGCGCGCTATCGTCTTAGGTGCAACTAATGTAACTTTTGCCGTTAATCCTAACATCGAGCGCAATCCATCTACTAAATCAGCCTGACGCTTATTGACTTCGCCTAAATTATCCGTAAACATTTCAGGAGTCATCTCAACATGTACATCGAGCGTATCCGTATTATTTACGCGGCCGACAATAATTTGATAATTCGCGGGATAACCTTTATTTAATAATACCGTCTCGATCTGGCTTGGGAATACATTAACGCCACGTATAATTAACATGTCATCGCTACGACCCTTTAATTTTGTCATTCGCACGTGAGTCCTTCCGCACGGACATTTTTCACGAGTCAACGTACATATATCACGCGTCCTATAACGAATTAACGGAAATGCTTCTTTTTCGAGCGTCGTAAATACTAATTCGCCGAGACTCCCTTCAGGTAATACTTCGCCCGTCTTCGGATCAATTATTTCCGCTATAAAATAATCCTCGTTTATATGCATTCCTTTTTGATCAGAACATTCAAACGAAACGCCAGGCCCGCATAATTCAGTCAATCCGTAAATATCATACGCTTTAATTCCCATCGTCTTCTCGATATCCCTGCGCATGTCTTCGCTCCAGGCTTCCGCTCCAAAAATTCCGGCCTTCAATGGAATATCATCGGGCTTCATTCCGAGTTCTTTCATCCGTTCGCCTATAAACGCCGCGTAACTCGGTGTACAACATAAAATCGTTGCCGATAAATCTTTTATAAACATTATTTGACGGTCAGTGTTTCCTGATGATGCAGGAATCGTCAACGAACCCAATAAATGACTCCCGCCGTTTAAACCAGGTCCGCCCGTAAATAATCCGTATCCGTATGAAACTTGTACAACATCTTCATTTGTTCCGCCGGCCGCAACTATCGCACGAGCGCACATCTCTTCCCAAATATGTATATCATGCTGAGTGTAAAACGCTACAACCCTTTGACCAGTCGTGCCGGAAGTTGATTGAATACGTACGCAGTCCTTTAAACTTTTTCCCATCAAGCCATAAGGATAAGCCTTGCGCAAATCATCTTTTGTCAAAAACGGAAGCTTGTATAAATCTTCTTGGCTCTTAATATCATCCGGCGTTAAATTTTTTTCCTCCATGCGCTGACGATAATACGGCACATCGTTCCAAGCGTGGCGAACCTGTTTTAATAAACGCTCATTCTGTAATTTAATTATTTCCTCGCGGGACATACACTCTATTTCAGGCTGAAAATAATTTCCCATTAAACTTAATCAACTCCTAATCTATGATTTTTTACGCGTCCTTCCCTGATAAGAATGCTTTTTTATTCAGATCAAGAAATTTTGCGGGCACACATTCCGTTATAACTTTTTCCCACTCTTTATAATCTATATCAAAATAATGGCTCAACCTTCCAAGCAAAACCAAATTTACAGCCTTCGAACTTCCAGCAGCCTCCGCCAATTTCAAACAGTCGAGAGCATCAATTTTTACGCTTGTATCTTTTATTTTGTTTAATAAATTTTCAGGGTATTTCATTGCCCCCGTTAATACCGGCATCGGATCCATTTCCTGCGTTGAAGTTACGATCTGTCCGCCTGGCCGCAAATATTCAAGCCATCGAGCTGCCTCCAAAATTTCAAACGACACTATAAAATCCGATTGGCCTTTATCTATTACCGGCGAATAAACTTTTTTTCCATATCTTACAAATGTAACTACACTCCCACCGCGCTGGCTCATTCCGTGAACTTCTGATACTTTTACATCATAATTCTGGCTTATAAATAAATTTCCTAAAATCCTGCTCGCTAATACGCTGCCTTGTCCGCCGACTCCAACGATCATTATATTTTTTGTTCTCATTTAATTTAACGCTCCAAATTTACAAAGCTGTTCACAAACTTTACAGCCAACGCATAAAGTATTATTTATATTTGCCTTGTTATTTTTAATCGAAATTGCCGGGCAACCGATTTTCATACAAGATTTACAGCCGACGCATTTATTTTCATCAACTTTTAACGGCGCATCATGTTTAACATATTTTAATAAAGCACATGGCCGGCGAGAAATTATTACTGAAGGCTCGTTAATTGATAATTCTTCTTTTATAACTCTTTCGCATTCGTCCAAATTATACGGATCAATTACGCGGACTCGATTAATTCCCATTGCTGTGCATAATTTTTCAAGATCAATTTTCCCAGCCGGATCGCCTTTAATATTAAATCCTGTTGTCGGATTTTGTTGATGGCCCGTCATTCCGGTAATTGAATTATCGAGAATTATAACTGTTGAATTGCTTTGATTATATGCAATGTTCGCAAGCCCGGTCATTCCGGAATGCATAAAAGTAGAATCGCCAATCACTGCAACGGTTTTATTTTCAGATTTAGAGCCGAGAGCTTTATTAAATCCGTGAAGCGCACTCACTGAAGCTCCCATGCATAAAGTCATCTCGATTGCAGATAACGGAGCAACAGCACCCAACGTATAACAACCTATATCACCTAATACAGTGCATTTCAATTTATGTAACGTGTAAAATAATCCTCTATGAGGACAGCCGGCGCACATAACTGGAGGACGGGGCGGAATATTTTCATTTTTTTCATTTAATTTAATTCCTGCTTCGACATTTAAATTTAATTTTTCTGAAATAATATTCTGACTCAATTCACCCAAGCACGAAAATAAATTTTTACCTTCAATATTATTTATTCCTAAATTTCTGCAATGTTCCTCTATAAATCCGTCCAGCTCTTCAACAATAATTAAATTTTCAACACTCGAAGCAAATTTTTTTATTTTTTCATCGGGCATCGGCCAAATCATTCCGAGTTTCAAGACCGGGAATTTATCTCCGCACGCCTCTTTTACATATTGAAAGCACGTTGAAGAAGTTATAACACCCTTTGAATTATTCTCACCTGGAAAAATTTTATTTATGTCGATCTCTTCCGCTAATTTCTGTAAATCCTTCATGCGCTTTTCAACAATTGGATGGCGTTTAATAGCATTGCCCGGCATCATTACATATTTTGAAATATTTTTTTCATAATCCTTTATTAAAATATTTTCGCGCTCTGAAATTTCTACGATTGATTGAGAATGAGCAACACGAGTGCACATTTTTATTATTACGGGCGTGTCAAAATCTTCTGAAATAACATAAGCCAGCTTAAAAAATTTTAATGCTTCCTGCGAGTCCGAAGGCTCTAACATCGGCAATTTTGCAGCCCGCGCGTAATGTCTTGAATCCTGCTCATTTTGTGATGAATGCATTCCGGGATCATCTGCCACCGCTATAACCATACCTGCATTAATTCCAGTGTATGAAACTGTGAACAATGGATCAGCCGCAACATTTAACCCGACGTGTTTCATTCCGCAAAAAGATCGTTTACCTGCGAGCGAAGCACCGAAAGCCGTTTCCATTGCGACTTTTTCATTTGGGGCCCATTCGCAATATATTTCATCAAATTTAGCCGCCTCTTCAGTAATTTCTGTGCTCGGAGTTCCGGGATAACTTGAAACAACGCAGCAACCTGCCTCAAATAATCCCCGTGCAGCGGCCATGTTACCTGACATTAATTTTTTCATTTTAGAAATTTTTTTCTCCCCCCGCGAAAATTATTAATATTCTACAAAATTCGCAATATTTTAACATATTGAAAAATAACAAAATTTAAAAGTGATATACTAACCGAAATTTTTAAGAATGTTTTTATTTTGAAAGGACGTATATTTTTTAGATGCCAATCACCGATCTATTGGAACGTAACAGCAAATTATACGGAGATGAAATCGCTCTCGTTGAGATTAATACAGCAATTAGCGAACCAGTTAGAATAACTTGGAAGGAATATGAATTAATTCAGCAAACTTCCCCAACTAATTACAGACGAGAAATTTCCTGGTCAGTATTCGATGAAAAAGCTAACAGAGTAGCAAATTTATTATTGTCGCGCGGAATCTCAAAAGGCCAGAAGGTCGCAATTTTGTTAATGAACTGCATCGAATGGCTGCCGATATATTTCGGAATTTTAAAGACCGGAGCTATAGCAGTACCGTTAAATTTTAGATACTCATCCGAAGAAATTGAATATTGTGTAGATTTAGCTGATGTTGATGTTTTATTTTTCGGCCCTGAATTTATCGGCAGAGTTGAGAATACTGTGTTAGCACTCGGCGAAGATTATTTATTATTTTTTGTCGGGAGTACTTGTCCGTCATTCGCTGAAAGTTATTCCGAAGCTGTGAATAATTGTTCATCGGTAGCACCAAAAATTTTAATAGAAGATTCGGACGAAGCAGCAATTTATTTTTCATCTGGTACAACAGGTTTCCCAAAAGCAATTTTACATAATCATACAGCTTTAATGCAGGCCGCTAAAATGGAAGCCGTTCACCATAAAACTACGCATGACGATGTATTTTTATGCATTCCGCCTTTGTATCATACCGGAGCAAAAATGCATTGGTTCGGATCGCTTTTCACTGGAAGCCGGGCGGTAATTTTAAAAGGGACTTCGCCAAAAGAAATTTTATCTGTTGTAGCTCTTGAACAATGTACGATCGTTTGGCTTTTAGTTCCGTGGGCGCAGGATATTTTAACGGCTATTGATTCCGGAGAAATAAATCTTGAAGGCAGAAATTTATCGCAATGGCGTTTAATGCATATTGGTGCGCAACCCGTTCCACCGTCTTTAATTGAGCACTGGTTAAAATATTTCCCAAATCATAAATACGATACAAATTACGGCTTATCTGAATCAACCGGACCAGGCTGCGTACATTTGGGACTGGAAAATATTAAGAAGGTCGGAGCGATTGGAATTCCCGGCTATGGTTGGAAGGCAAAAATTATTAACGATTCCGGCGAAGAAGTTAAACAGGGAGAAACCGGAGAATTATGCGTGAAAGGTTCCGGCGTTATGTTATGTTATTACAAAAATCCCGAAGCTACTGCAGAAGTTTTAAAAGATGGCTGGCTCTTAACTGGAGATATGGCGACGCAAGATGAGGATGGGTTTATTTATCTGGTTGACCGTAAAAAAGATGTTGTTATTACCGGCGGAGAAAATATTTATCCGGTTCAGATTGAAAATTTCCTGATAACTCACCCAAAAATTCAAGATGTTGCAGTGATTGGACTTCCTGATAAAAGGCTCGGCGAAATTGTTGCGGCAATAATTCAAATTAAGGACGGAATGACATGCACCGAAGGGGAAATTGAAAAATTTTGCGTTGAGCTTCCGAGATATAAACGCCCCAAAAAAATAATTTTTGCTAAAGTTCCGAGAAATCCGACGGGTAAAATTGAAAAACCAAAATTGCGCGAAATGTACTCGAAAGATAAAACTTTTTTCGGCAAATAATTTTATTTACGATTCATGCGAAAAATAATTGACATCCACGTCCATACGTTTCCGGACAAAATCGCAGAACGGGCAATAAAAATTTTAAGCGGTAACAGTCATACAAAACCGTTTACAAATGGAACTTATGGCGCTCTCAGAATTTCGATGGCCGAAGCAGAAATTAATTTTAGCGTAATTCAGCCAGTCGCAACAAATCCAGGACAGGTCATAAATATAAATAATTCTGCGATTGAAATAAATAAATTAACGGGTTCGACGGGTATATTATCATTTGGAGGGATGCACCCGGATTTTAAAAATATTTATGGCGAACTAGAACGAATTTACAAGGCTGGCATAATCGGAATAAAATTGCATCCTGTTTATCAAGGTGTAAATATTGATGATGAGAGATTTATAAAAATTTTGAAAGCTGCTTCAGAAATTGGATTAATAATTTTAATTCATGCTGGTTTTGATATAGGGTTTCCTGGTTCGGACGAGGCTGTCCCAAAAAGAATTTATAACGCACTCGAAAGGCTCGAAACGAATAATTTTAAAATCATATTGGCGCATTTAGGTGGCTGGAAATGTTGGGATGATTCAATAAAATTTTTTGCTGGACGTGAAAATATTTATATTGATACAGCTTTCTCGATTGATTCAGTTACACCGAACGGCGATGGAAAATTAAAAGATTCTAAAGTGTTACCGATAAACGAATTTTTAGAATTAAAAAATAAATTTGGAGCTGAAAAAATATTATTTGGAACTGATTCGCCTTGGAGTTCGCAGCTTGATCAAATAAATTTAATGAAATCGCTCGGACTTTCGGACGATGAATTAAATAAAATACTTTTCGAGAACGCATCGAAATTGTTAAACATAAATTAAACAGATTAAACAAAAATCCCGGTTGAAATTTGAATTTAAATTAATTCTAAAATCTTCCGGGAAATTACATTAATATTATATTCACCAATTTCAGATTAAATTTTCTGTTTTAAAGTGCATTTATTGCGTTATTTTGCGCGTGTAAAATTTCTCCTGCTAATTGAAAATATAATAATTAAAAATTTTCAGGGAGGTAATTTTAAATCATGAAAATGACATTTCGTTGGTACGGCAGCAAATCCGATCCCATTCCGCTGAAATATATTAAACAAATTGCAGGCGTTTCAGGTTTAATGGGATTACTCGACAAACCCGCCGGAGTTTTGTGGCCTGAAGACGAAGTCCGCGCACTCGTTGATGAAGTTCACGCGGCAGGACTCGAACTCGAAGTAATCGAAAGTGTAAACGTTCACGAAGATATAAAAATCGGTTTACCATCTCGCGACGAATATATTAATAATTATATTGAGACAATAAAAATTTTAGCGCGTCACGGCGTAAAAGTAATAATTTATAATTTTATGCCTGTATTTGACTGGCTCAGGACTGACCTCGCCCGCGTAATTCCTGAAGACGGTTCAAACAGTTTATATTTTGATGAGAAAGATTTGGGCGAAATGGGACCGCTCGAAATTGTTAAGAAGACCGCCGAAGAATCAAAAGGCTTCACCCTTCCAGGCTGGGAACCTGAACGTTTAGCACTGCTCGAAAAAACTTTAAAACAATATGAGGGCATGACTCCGGATGGCCTGCGCAAAAATTATAAATATTTTCTTGATGCAGTAATACCCGTCTGCGAAGAATTAAATGTAAAAATGGCGTGTCATCCTGATGATCCTGCATGGCCGATTTTTGGGCTTCCGAGAATTGCCCATTCACAAGCTGATTACGACAAAATTATTAATTTGCATGATTCACCGTCAAATACAGTCTGTTTGTGCACAGGTTCTCTCGGCTCGAACCCGGAAAATAATATCCCTGAAATAATAAGACATTTCGGAAAATTAAACCGTATAGGCTCAATGCATGTGCGCAACGTTAAATTTTTGGGTTATCATAAATTCCGCGAGGCTGCGCATTTGTCATCAACTGGTGATCTTGACATGTACGAAATTATGAAAGCGATTTACGAAACATGCCCCGACACTTATATACGTCCAGATCATGGCCGAATGATTTGGGATGAAGTTGGCCGGCCGGGTTATGGCTTATATGACCGCGCGCTTGGAGCAGAATATTTATTAGGCTTATGGGAAGCAATCGACAAAAATCGTAAACACTAAAAATAATTTTAAATTTTAAATTTTGCTCATGTAATATTTTATATTTAATATTTAATTTGCGTGGGCAGAAAATTTTTTTATAAATGTTATTAAGACGAATAATTGATATTTCGATGACAATAAGTTTAATGCTCTTGATGTCATTCCAAGTTACAGGTCAGGCTCTGCACGAATGGATCGGAGCATTTATGTTAATTTTGGTGTTGATCCACAATTATTTAAACCGCAGATGGTACGGAACAATTTTCAAAGGCAAATATAATTTATTGAGATTTTGCAGAACTCTAATAATTTTAGCTCTTTTAATTTCGTTTATATTGACTGGCGTAAGTGGTTTTATAATGTCCGATGAATTTGAATTTTTAAATATTCGTTCGTTGGTATGGTCAGCGAGATTAATACATTTAAGTTCATCGTATTGGAGTTTTGTATTAATGGGAGTTCATTTAGGATTTCACTGGGCAGTGTTCGTGAAATTTTTCCCGAAATATTTAAAATATCCTGCTGTAATATTTTCGCTTTACGGGTTGTATTTAAATATAAAATCTGGCGTATTTGATTATATGTTTTTAGTTAATCAATTTACGTTTTTTGATTATGATAAATCGTGGTACGCTGCAATTTTTGAAAATATTTTGATGTTAGGATTTTGGACATTTACGGGGTATTATCTGAGCAAAATTATTTTAAATTATATTTCGCGGAGGGTGCGTAAAAATTAATATTTCGGGTATTTTTGTAGGAATAATTACATTTTTCATAATAGGAATTTTTCACCCGATAGTAATAAAGTGCGAGTATTATTTTTCTGCTAGAATTTGGCCGGTGTTTTTAATTTTGGGTTTTATTTCGTGTTTAATTTCTGCGTTAATTCCAAATGATGCAATTTCCGCAATTTTCGGCGTGTTAGCATGTACATTATTTTGGTGTATTCGAGAATTAAAGGAGCAGGAAGAAAGAGTTAAACGCGGATGGTTTCCAGAAAATCCAAATCGCAAAAATTATAAAAAGGAGCTTGACAACAATGCGTAAAACTGTAAAACCGGTTATCAGTTATGAGATTTATAAGATTATTCGGGAGATCGCGTGATGTTCGGAATAATCGCGCGGAGCGACACAATTATTATTTGGGATAATCGGCAGACCTGGTAATTTTAAAATTTAAATTACTTTGCTATAATTTGATTTTAGAATTTTAGAGAGGTGATAAAAAATGTCGGATAAAATTTGTCCTGTATGTAATGAGAAATTAAAGCTCGAAGAATCGAATTATCCTATGGGAAGCGCATTTTTAAAAACAGATCGTGTACATGCTGATATTTATTCATGTCCTAAGTGCGGCAGAATAGAATTATTTTCAGCTAAAAGCGATATGGTAACTTGTCCGAAATGCGGAAACGTTCACAGCGCAAAAGAAGCTTGCCCAATTTGTGCGTTAAATGAGGCTTTCGATGTGGCAAATAAATAATTAATTTTTGAGTTTATATTTTTCCTCCTGATTTTCATAAATAATTTTTCGGGAGGACTTTTTTTATTTTTTTTGTTAATGCTCCTGATTTAAAAGGGAGCTTTTTTATTTATAATAGTGTCATAACTTTATGCGAAAATTTAATAAATTATAAATATAATAAAATAATATAAACTGGAGATGAAATATTTTTTACATGGAGAATTTAACGGAAAAATTTAAAAATTTATTATCACGAATAAAATTTAAAGCACATGAAAATGATTCAGAAGATGACGCAGAAGAAAATAACGATGATCCCGAAATTTCGGAAATTGAATCGGAACAAGTTCAGGAAAATTTAAATTCCGGCGGAGGGCTTTGGGCTTTATGGCTTTTAATATTGCCGTTGCTGGTAGGTTTTACACTCGGAAGATTTGCCGGGATATGTTTGGGTTATGGACTTGATAAATTTTCAGGTAATGCCGGTGTGCGAGATATGTCCGTGAATAGTTTAAACTCGCAAAATAAAAATAATAATTCTAAACGCGGACTCAATGAATTTATTTCAGCTAATCCGTTTAAAATTTCTCCGATGATCAAAGAAGAAAAAAAGCCCGAACCTCCCAAACAGGAAGCACCTAAACCAGCCCCAGAACCTGAAGAGGATATAAGAGAAACTTTGATCGTCCGCGCAACAATGCCAAATATTGCGGCTTGGGTCGAAAATAAAGGGAAAATGGATTTAATTCGCATCGGTAAAACTTTCGGGAAATATAAATTAACTCAGGTAAATTATAATTACGCCGTTTTTTACAGAGGTAAGGACAGATATGTATGTTATATAAGTTACGGGCCTCTGCCTCCTAAAAAAGAACCTGAAAAAAAGCAGGAAGCCCCAAAAGTTACGCAAGCTCCAAAAACTGAACCGGCTAAGGAAAATAATAAAAGTTCTGATGGAATTATCGCCGCTGAACCAGGACAACAAGACGGACAAGTGTCAAGCGAAATTTTAAACCAGCTCGTTCAAAATCCTTTTGATGAATTGAAACGGATCAGAATGCGCCCAAATGAACAGGCCGGCGGTTTGGAAATTCAATGGATACAGAACGAAAGCATTTTAAAACGTTTGGGAGTTCAGCGCGGAGATGTAATTAAATCCGTTAATGGGATTCCGTTCACTAATATGGGAGACATTGCAAACTCAATTAATTCGCTCATGAACAGCGAGCGTTTTGATGTCGAAGTGACAAGGGGCGGAAACCCTACAGCCTTGAGATATGTCGTAAAATAATTTTGTTATGATCATGCGTAAAAATTCCGGTTTTACTTTAATGGAAATTTTAATTTCAACGGCTATAGCAGGGCTTGTAATTTCTGCCGGGTTTAGGCTTGTTGCGATGTCGTTTAAATTATTGAGTGAAATTCGTTCAGAACGTGAATTAACTGCAGCAGCCCGTCAAATTTGGTTGAGGTTTAGAAATGAACCTGATATGCAGGAAAATGGAACGGATTCCGAAAATAATATAACCTGGAAGACTGAAAAAACATCAGTGCCGGTTAATGATTATGAATTAAATTACAGGCGCGTAATTGTGAGCGTGAATGATCGTTCAATGATAATATATGTACCTGAATGAATAGGGGATGACTACGATTTTAAAATTAAATAATAAATTTATAGCTGTCGTAATTTTCGCGTCAATATTAACAAGTTCATCAGCGTTTTCAGCCACGAGGCGCACGACTAGGACACAGACTCAAAGCAATCAGAATCAGCCTCTAACTCAGGCGCAGTCAGGTGCCGGAAATTTTATGTCAGCTGAAGAAGAAAACGCAATGATGGAAGCTGCTAGAGCAATGAAACGCTCAGGAATGGTGCAATTTAATTTTAAGGACATGGATCTTGTAAGATTTATGCGGTTTATGTCGGAATTATTGAACGAAAATTTTATTGTTCCGCCAAATGTAAATTCTAAAATTACGATTATTTCTCCTCATGCAGTTACGTTAAAAGAATCTCGCGAGATAATGTTATCAACTCTCCAAATGTATAATTTTTCACTTCAAGACATGGGGAGTTATTCAGTTGTTCGGCAGGGTGGCGTGAGTCCTTCTCCGAATGTTTATAAAAGTCGTAGCGGTCCGAATTACGGCGAGGAAACTGTTACGTATATAGTGCCGATTGATTATATTACGGTTGACAGTATTACGCCGGCGTTACAACAAGCTTTTGGTAATGCTGTTATGGTTTTGCCTGTTGGAAATAATAAAGATGTTTTATTACAAGGTCGATCGACTGATGTCCGTAAAGCAATGGATTTAATTCGAAAATTGGACACACCTCAGAGCGCGAAATTAACGAAAACTTATAATATTTATCATGGCGACCCCACGACTATAGCGGCCCAGTTAAATGCAATCGCTCAAACCGGCGGGCAGCTTCAGGGCTTGAACGCAATAGCAGATGTACCGAGCAAAAAAATTATTTTAGTTGGAAGCGCGAACGTTTTAGAGAATGCCGTGAAAATTTTGCGTGAGCTTGATGTTGATACGAAAACCGGGGATTTTCACATTTACAAATTAAAAAATATCGATGCTACAACAGCAGCCGAACAGATCGGGAAAGTTTTAGCGGCCGCCACAATGTTAAATCCCGGTCAAGACGGCGGTAAAGTCAACCCGATTGTTGTGCCTGATGTCGCTACGAACAGTTTAATTTTTGCTGCTACTCAGTCGCAATTTGATTCTATGATGAAAATACTTGATGAAATAGATGTACAGCCGAGACAAGTTTTATTACGCGGATTTATCGCAGAAGTAAACGTGACAAATCTTGAACGTAACGGCGTGGACTGGTCAATTATGGGCGGTCAGATTTGGGATAATTTAATGCTCGGAGGGAATGCAAATTTAGGCGAAGGCTCTATACCTTCGGAGTTTATGACGTGGTTCAATGATTTAAGCAAGCAGGAGGAACTCGTAGACAGAAACGGATCAACGTACAGCGTTACGAATTATCACCCGTTGGCGATGATGTATTCAACAATCGAGATGTTAAAGCGTTATGACGCAGTAAATATTTTATCTGTTCCGCGTTTAATGTGCACTGACAATAAAGAAAGCTCGTTTCAAGTCGGCGAAGTTATTCCGGTTTTGAAGGGTTCTGCTTCTGATTTATCGAATCCCGGAGCAATTCAAAATAATTACGATTATAAGGAGACCGGATTAACTTTAACAGTAACACCCCATATAAGAACGGGTAATATTGTCGCAATGGATATTAAACAGACTACGGAGGATGTTTTATCGCCGATGGGTTCAGCGACTCCGACGACTACAAAACGCGAGGTAAATACTTCAGTTCTGGTTTCAAACGGAGAGACTATAATTTTGGGCGGCATGATCGAGGAAACAGAAAGCAATGTCAGCAGACGCGTGCCGGGATTTTCGTATATTCCATTAATAGGCGGATTATTTAAGAAAGTAGCGAAACAAATTCAGAAGGTCGACATAGTAATATTTTTAACGCCTCAAATAATTTCAAGTCCTGAAGAAATGCGCAGAGTAATGGTACAGGAAAGCGGTTTAAATAGTTTAATTTCTGGTGATTTATTTGGTGCTGATGGGACTCGTGAAAGAGTTGGGGATGTTGAAATTAATCCGATGGAGCAGGAAGTTGATCGAAGATTCCGCGAAATGTATAAAAAGAGCATTAAGAGGCGCAAATAATTATTATGCCTGACGAAAATAAAAAAATTTTACCGCCTTTACCCGAAGCGAAAGAGGTCAGCAATTTATTACCGGATGGGATGGGGTTGGATGTTTTGCGCCAGAACCGTATTGTTCCGTTGAGAATTGAGGACGGTGTTTTAATAATAGGCGCGGTGAATTTCGAAGCATGGCCGAAAGCTCAAATATTAGGGACGGCTTTGGGTTATCCTGTAGATTTGGAAATACGTGAAGATAAAGAGATCGGGGATTTATTGCACACTTTATACGATTTGCGGAGCGTTGCGGCGGATGAAGCAGCGAAAAATATTGAAGGAATTGATGATCTTGATGATTTATCTCGCGAAGATATTTTAAGCGATTCGGTAGATGTTCCGGTTATAAGACTTGTAAACGGTTTATTTGTTGATGCATTGAGACAGCGTGCTACTGATATACATGTAGAGCCATATGAAGATGAAGTATTAATCAGATTTAGAATTGATGGAGTTTTACACGATAGATTAAGGTTACCGCGCTCAAATCAAGCACCATTAACGAGCCGTATAAAAGTTATGTCGCGTATGGACATAGCGGAACATATGGCACCGCAGGACGGCAGAATAGGAATTACTCTCGGAGATCGTGCGGTTGATGTTCGTGTAGGATTAGTGCCGACTCAATACGGCGAAAGAATTGCAATGCGTTTACTCGATAAAGGTCACGGCCTTATGACTCTTGAAGATTTAGGAATGGAAGAGCGCGAGAGGAATATTATGGACGATTTAATACACAGACCGCACGGAATGATTTTATTTACAGGTCCGACGGGTTCGGGAAAATCTACGAGCCTTTACGCGATTTTGCAAGCTTTAGCGCGTCCCGAAGTAAATATTATTACGGTAGAAGACCCTGTAGAATATGCTTTACCCGGTGTAGCACAAATTCAAGTAAACGAAAAAGCCGGCGTTACATTTGCTGCAGCGTTGCGATCGATTTTGCGCCAGGACCCTGATATTGTAATGATCGGAGAGATGAGAGATTTTGAAACGGCACATATAGGCGTGCAGGCTTCATTAACGGGGCATTTAGTTTTGAGCACGCTTCACACAAATGATTCGATCAGCGCAATTATAAGACTTGTCGACATGGGAATAGAACCATATTTAGCGGCGAGCTGTATGATCGGGACAGTTGCTCAGAGGTTAGCGCGGAGGTTATGTCCTCATTGCAGACGAGAGATCGAAGCTCCGGCCATGATGGCTAAACAAGGTTTAACGCGAGCCTTTGAACCTGTAGGCTGTTCGGAATGTAATAATTCAGGTTATCGCGGTCGAGTGGGATTATATGAACAATTCGTAATAAACGAGGAAATTCAAGAGGCATTTGTCGGGGGAGCGCCGGCTTCAAAATTGAGGGATATTGCGCGTAAATCAGGTTTTAAAACTTTATGGGAGATTGGTTTATCAGCTGTTCAATCCGGATTAACTTCGCCCGATGAATTAGCGAGGGTAGCAGGCGAGGAATAAAACATAAAAATTATAAAAACTCTAACAGCCTAGTTCATGAAAGAGCCAGGCCGTTTTTTTTTATGTTATGTTATGTTTACTCTATTATTTTGTATCTTCCTTCGTGTAAATTTTTCGGTGATGGTTCTGCTCCATCAAGATAACCCAACAGAACGAAACATCTCGCAATATAATTTTTTGGGATTTCCCATTGAGTTAAAAATTTTTCCCCGTCTGTATTACAAAAAGTTTCTTCCGCCCTCGCAATAATACACGATGCAAGCCCCAACGAATGAGCAGCAAGGACCATATTTTCAGCACAGCAAAAAGCATCCGGCACACTGTAAATAAAATCTTCCTGACCAAAAATTATACATACGCTCGGAGCACCGTAAAAACCGCTTTTAATATTTGGGTCATCGATTATGCTCGGCTGTTCATCTGAAACATAACTCCCTAAAAGTTTAGACCTGTCGAATTTTGCAATATTTAATTTTCCGATCTGTTCTGTTAATTCAGCGTTATGCACTCCGATTATTATGCTGCCTTGACGGCCTCCAGCATTTGGCGCAGAAAGTCCGGCTAAAATAATTTTCTGTAAGTCTTCATTTGAAATTTGTTTATTTTGATATTTTCTGATAGAACGGCGCGTTTCTATTATTTCCAGAAAGTTCATTTTTAAAACTCCTTCCAGCATTGAGGATCTGATGCGTAAAAATTTCCATAAGTACCTTTAGCAACAGCAGGACAGCCCCTGCAATATGAAATTAATTCACATTTTGAACATTTCTCAAATTTTGTATATTCCCTATATTTTTCCATTTCGTTTAACCAGATGTCAGCGAGTTTATTATTGAGAGCATTCCCGACTATACTGCCCTTTACTCTTCTGCAGGCATAAACATCACCGGAAGGCAATATCGTTAAATGAGCATTACCGCAATTACAGCCGGCATATATAACACCTGGAACAGAATCTTCAGGAATTTTAAAATATCCGTTTTCGTAATTATACAGCGTCCATAAATGATCCTTTCTGTCAAAATAAGTTTTACAGCCTTTAGATTCGTATTCCCTGAATTTTTTATCGCACTCACTCAAAAATTTTTTATACTCAGCTGGAGTAATTCCTATAGTTTTTCCTGTTTCGGTTGGACAGTAGCGCGCAAATGAAAAAACATCAGCTCCATTTTTTACTACTGTGTCAATTACTTCGGGAATCTCTTTAATATTTATGCTGGATACAGTTGACATTATTACGGAATATATCTCGGCGTTATTTATGCATTTTATTTTTGAGAGCGTTGTATCAAATGATCCGGGCTTCCTGAAAAAATCATGAGTCGACTTCATTCCATCGATTGAAAGCTGATATTTTTCACAACCTAGAAATTTTAATTTTTTGCATATCTCGTCATTTATGTGAAAAGGATTGCCCAATATTGAGAAAAAAATCCCATGAGATTTAAAAACCTCCAGCAGTTCCCAAAAATTTTTATGAAGTATCGGATCGCCGCCGGTTATATAAAAATATGGTTCGCGATCAAAAGTTTTACAGAAATCAATACAATTATTAAAAACTTTATAAATATTTTCGCGGTTCATACTTTGCGGAATGTGAACATTACTCCCGGAAAATATATAACAGTGTTTGCAGCGTTGATCGCATTCGTCAGTTATGTGCCATTGAAATGAAAAATATCTCATAAAAATATAAAAATATAAAAATAAAATGCGCCCCGTCATTTATAATTTTAATTCATAATAACGGAGCTGACTGTAAATTTAAATTATTTCTTTTCTCCGCCGCAAGCTGATTTTTTTTCTCCGCCGCAAGCCGATTTTTTTTCGCCGCCACAAGCTGATGCCTTGCTTCCCCATGAAGCTAAATCTTTAAGCGCCATAGCAAAATACCTCCTGATAAAATTTTGTTTGCTATTATAAATAAATAATTATTTCTTTGAAATTAGGCACTTTTTTGTAACAAGTATAATTTAAATTCGAGGTGAAAAAATTTTTATGATCTCCAAAAGTGAAATGCCTGAATGCCCGGCAGCAACTACAATAAATTTAATTGGCAGTAAATGGAAATTATTAATTATCAGGAATTTATTCGCGCGTTCGTGGAGGTTCAACGAGTTAAAAAATAATTTATCAGGAATCAGCCATAAAGTTTTAACCGAGAGTTTACGCTCAATGGAAAAAGACGGCCTAATTATGCGCAAAATAAATAATACAAAACCCAGAATTATAGAATATTCACTCACTGAACTCGGATTGAGCCTTAAACCTTTATTGCTCGAAATTGAAAAATGGGGCGAATATTATAAATTTAAAATATCATCATGAATTATCTAAAATCGCAGAAGAATAACAAAAAATTTTAAACGCGACCGAAATTATTTAAACGATCGCGCAGTATTTATTTATTACATCAGCATAATTTTACTGGCGACAAAAAAATACATCGTTAAACTTCCAGCATCTACAATTGTCGTTACTATAGGTGAAGCCATTAACGCCGGGTCAAATCCTAAAGCACGCGCCAATAACGGAAGCATTCCGCCAATGGTCTGCGCAAAAATTACAGTTGAAAATAAACTAATTCCGACAGTCAATGACAAATACCAATCGCCACTAATTAAATATTTATAAAATAAATTTACTATTGCAAGCCCTCCGCCAACTAATAAACTCACTCGCAATTCTTTAAATAAAACTTTTAGCGCATCCTTTAATCTCAATTCACCGACCGCAATTCCCCTAATAACCAGCGTTGAAGATTGTGAGCCGGCATTTCCGCCAGTGTCCATTAACATCGGGATCGAAGCAATTAAAGCAGGGATGGCCGCAAAAATGTTTTGATAATGCGTAATAATTTGCCCGGAAAAAGTTGCCGAGACCATCAACACTAAAAGCCAAACAATTCTTTTTCTCGCAAGTTCAAAAATTCCAGTGCTCAAATACGGTTCATCAAATGGAACAATAGCCGCCATTTTATGAAAATCTTCCGTGCTTTCCTCCTCTAAAACTTCCATAGCATCATCAATCGTTACAATTCCGACGAGATGATTTTCAGAATCTACAACGGGTAAAGCTATAAAATCATATTTCTGAAATAATTCCGTTACTTTTTCGCGGTCATCATTAGTGTTAACGCTTATTAAATTTGTTGCGCTCATAATATTTCCGATTTCGTCAGCATATTGAGAGAGTAGCATCGTACGAACTGTAACGACTCCGATTAAAACGCCGTTAGGATTAACGACATAACAAGTATATAAAGTTTCTTTATCTGTTCCGACTTCGCGAATATGTTTAAAAGATTCTTCAACGGTCATATTTGGGGTTAAGCTTATATATTCCGTTGTCATTATGCTTCCTGCTGAATCTTCTTTATATTGTAAAAGCTGGTTAATTCCTTGACGAGTTTCGGGGTTTGCACTCTCCAAAATTCTCCGCACTACATCGGGGGGCATTTCCTCGACTATGTCCGCAGCGTCGTCTAAAAATAATTCGTTAATTATTCCCGCAAGTTCCGGAGCTGATAACCTTGAAATTAATTCTTCTTGAGTGTCGGGCGTTAAATATGCAAAAACTTCTGCTGCTGTATCTTTGTGCAGGAATATAAATAATTTTGCTCGTGTTTCAGGTTCTAAACCTTCCATAGCATCGGCGAGGTCTGCTGAGTTGGCTTCTTCAGTTAGAGTTCTAAGCTCTTTAATATTTTTCGTGTCAATTAAATTTTTGATTCTCTCAAGCATTTTTAATTAAAGCTCCCGAATAAATTTATTTTAATTTAAAAGAGATTTTAACGCATAAAATTACATAAATAAGAGAGAATTATTATTTATTAATAAATTAAATTAAAATTCCAGGACTTCCGTCGGAGTATCGCAATATTTGCACAACATTAAATTTTTTCTTCCGTTAAAAAGCATTTCGCTTCTGATTCTTTTATATTCATCGGAATTCCATATTTCTTTAATAGTTTGCTTGTTTAAATCTCCCATTAAAAAGTTCGTTGGGCATCTTAGCATATTCGCGTTGAGGTTGGTTTACATTAACGGGACAGAACGGGCAAATATTGTTACAACGGTTCAATGTTTCAATTTCTATTTTTGAAAATGTGTTCATATAATCTTTTAGCTTTTTATTTATCAATTTTTGATATTTTTTGTTATATCTAAGTAGCTCTAATAATTTAATATCTTTTAAATTATCAAATATTAGCATTACTATATATTTACTTCTAATTTTTAATATCAAATCATTTTTATTGA